>ERZ1643246.1319-NODE-1319-length-27446-cov-78.891023_pt1 | contig 27446 bp, 31 predicted proteins | sample MGYA00579265_ERZ1643246 | MGnify/ENA primary metagenome ERZ1643246 (study PRJEB29033, sample SAMEA4952261) | chicken gut metagenome | biome: Broiler Chicken; feature: Gastrointestinal Tract; material: Caecum | place: Ireland | collected 2018 | study: Broiler...
TACTTAAAGAACCAGGTATAGAGGAACGTATACTAAGATTTTGCGCTGAAGCAAAAAATATACAAGAAATTATGGAACATCTTGGCTATCGTGATAAAAAGACTGTGCGTAAATATCAACAAGGCTGGATATCTATGACGATACCAGATAAGCCAAACAGCAAAAATCAGAAGTATATTACGATTAAATAAAAGATTTAAGATTGTATTAAGAGGCATTCAAGGTAAAATGAGAAATCCTGTTGAAAATATCAGTTTATTGCAGAAGCAGATCAATGATTTGCAGCTCGAAAATCAAATTCTGAAAAACATTCTGGACCGTTCCGGCATTCCATATACACATGAAATTGCCCGTATCAGCGATCATAAAAATGCAGAGGAATACGATCCGGATCAGGGAGCACGGATTATCCATCCGAGACAGATTACAGACGAAATGGCAAATTTATTTTATGCCAGATTCTGGGGGCGGCAGGATGTCTATGCGAAGAGAAGTGAGAAGAAAAGTACAGGGGAAGTGGGATATTATACGCAATGTCATAATCGTTGGGAGGATATCTGTCCCAAAATGCGCCATGAGAAAATGAACTGTAAAGACTGTCCGCATCAGGCATATAAACAGCTGACAATAAAAGACATACGTGCTCATTTGCAGGGCAGATCATATAATGGCTCAGATGTAATCGGTGTCTACCCTCTTTTGAAAAATGGAACCTGTCGTTTCCTCGTGTTCGATTTTGACAATCATGAGAAGGGGGCTGAAAAGAAAGACTTTGCAAATACGAATGAGACGTGGATGGAAGAGGTGGAAGCCATGCGGACTATCTGCGAATTAAACGGGATTGATCCTCTCGTTGAGCGTTCCAGATCCGGAAGAGGAGCGCATTTGTGGATTTTCTTTGACAAACCGATTTCGGCATCAGTGGTGAGAAGGTTTGGCTTTGCTTTGTTGGAAAAAGGGGCGGAGCAGGTCAATTTAAAGTCGTTTAAATATTATGACCGAATGCTCCCAGCTCAGGATACTCTTCCAGAAGGCGGACTGGGCAATCTGATCGCGCTTCCATTGCAGGGACAGGCTTTGCGAAAAGGGAACAGCGCATTTATTGACAGTAATTGGAATGCTTATCCGAACCAGTGGGATGTGCTTTGGAGCAAACCGCGGCTTTCGGCCCGGTTTATAGAAACTAAGATAAAAGAATGGGCGGCTTCAGATATTACGGATGCGGCAAACGACAATGAAAATGCGGAAGAACGGGAACAGCCGTGGAAAAAAGAAAAGCCGTTTCGCCGTGAGAATGTGGATGGAAAAATAAGCCTTGTTTTAGCAAATGGTATTTATATAGACAGCCTGAATCTGAAAGTTGCTCTACAAAATCAGATTAGACGGATGGCAGCAATAAGAAATCCGATTTTTTATAAAAATGTGGCAATCGGTATGTCGAACTTTGCTACCGCTCAGTGGATCTATCTGGGAAAGGATCATCTGAGCGGATATATTGAAATCCCGAGAGGTCTGCAGGACAGACTGGTTGAGAAGATAAAAGAAGCGGCTATTCCATATGAGATACGTGATGAACGTCAGTGCGGCAGACATATTAATGTTACATTCAGAGGCGAATTAAGGCAGGAGCAAAAGCCGGCGCTGGAAGAGATGATGAAATATGATAACGGAATCCTTCAGGCGGCCACGGCATTTGGAAAGACAGTTGTATGCAGCGCAATGATCGCAGAGAAGAAAGTGAATACACTGATCATCCTTGAATCTTCCGCTTTGCTGGAACAGTGGAAAGATTCATTGGAGAAATTCCTTGATATAGACGAGAAACTTCCGGAGTATACAACAAAAACCGGACGGATCAGAGTGAGGAAAAGTTTGATCGGAAAACTGCAGGGGGCTCATGATTCAATGACCGGAATTGTGGATATTGCTATGGCGGGCTCGTTATGTAAAAAAGGAGAATGGCATCCGCTGCTTGAACAATATGGAATGGTTATTGTTGATGAATGCCATCACGCGGCTTCCGATACGATTGCAGAAGTATTGCAAAAAGTCACCGCAAAATATGTATATGGTGTTACAGCTACACCAAAACGGGCGGATGGACTGGAAAAAATCAATTATATGCTGCTAGGTCCGATCCGATACAGTTACTCTGCAAAAGAAAAAGTAAAAGAGCAGGGAATCCCGCATCTGGTGTATCCGAGATTTACAAGGACAGTGCTTCCAAGAGGTTCCATATCAGAAAAGATGCATCCAAATGAAGCGTATGAAATACTTCGGCATAATGAAGCGAGAGATGAACAGATCCTTTCGGATGTGAAAGAATGCATTGCGGCAGGAAGAACACCGGTAATTTTGTCCAAGTATAAGGATCACTCAGAAAGACTGTATGACCGGATGAAAGGGTATGCGGACAGAGTCTTTTTGATGACTGGAAACAATTCAAAGAAAGAGCATAAGCAAATCCGCAAACAGTTGCAGCAAACCGCTCCGGAGGAAACGCTGGCGCTGGTTGCCACAGGCAGTCTAATCGGAGAAGGTTTTGACTTCCCGCGTCTTGATACATTGATCATGGCAACGCCGGTTTCGTTCCGAAGTGTAGTTGAGCAGTATGCCGGACGTTTGAATAGGAACTATGATGGAAAGAAAGATGTAATTGTATTTGATTACGTTGACAGTCATATCCCAATGTTTGAAAGAATGTATGGAAAAAGGCTGAAAGCATACAAGCAGATCGGATACGAAATATGTTCTGGATTGGATCATGAAAAGCAGGAAGCGAATGCTATTTTTGACGGAGAAAATTACAGAGAAGTATTCGAAAAGGATCTTCTTGAGGCAAAACAGAGGATTGTGATATCCAGCAGTGCTATCAGCGCGAAAAAGGTCTATGACATTATAAAGATGTTAAAAGGAAAGCAGGCACTGGGCGTAGAAGTGACGATCGTTACCTGGGCTTCTGATGACTATGGCTTTGGCGATGCTGCATTTTGGATGCAATTGCATGAGGATATGCGTCAGGCTGGGTTCTTTATTAAAACAGTGGAAGATTCCTGTGAAAATTTTGCGGTTGTAGATCAGGAAATTATCTGGTATGGAAATATTCATTTGCTGGGGAAAGAAAAAATCGAAGACAATATGATGCGGGTGCAGGACAAAAAAATTGCGGCTGAGTTATTGGAACTGGCGTTTAAATAATAAGAGAGATGTCCTCAATCGCTGTGGGAGAACGGTAGGCGGTTAGTCCTTCGACAGAGGGAGTGAACCCTCTGACTACATAGAAATCTCTGTAAAGGGAAATCTGGGAAAGGAGGGCGAACTTATGATTGATTATGAAATGCCCGCTATCGTTTTGATGATACTTGGTATTGTCGTTATGATCTTAACAGCATATATCAATTATACGAAAAAGTAACCGCCCCTCAGCCAAAGGATTGCGGTTACTTTTCGTAACTAATATGAATTTGGACTAACTGCTTATCGGTAGTGTCTATTTCCATAATTAGATTAGCAAAGATAGTAAGGATTGTCAAATTTAACTTAAAACATTTGCTTTTTACGTTTTTGAAGTAGTGCTTTTTGCATAGAAAAACCACCCTCATAACTTTGACCGGTTTAGGGTGGCATTTCTATGTTCTCTCTATAGGTCCCCCCCTTGTGGCGGCAGACCCTTTTTTCATCTATAATATATTATATCCGGAAGCAAGATTCAAGAGCTGTTACAGCACAAAATTTGACATAATACGGCTTTTTGTTGTATAAAATCGAATTGAGTTTTCTTTGTAAAGGTCATATACTAACTGAAAATGGCCTATATTTTATAAGCTGAAAAGGAGTGAAGAACAGTGTGGAAATATACAGTCGAAGTCAGTGGGATGATGTGCGGGATGTGTGAAGCACATATTAATCGCGCAGTGCGCGAAGCCTTCCCCGTTAAAAAGGTAACTTCTTCCCGCAGGAAAAAACAGACAGTGGTTCTTTCTGAGACAGAGCTTGACTCAGAGGCGCTGGCGGCGGCTATCCGTCATACAGGATATGAAGTGGGCGAGGTTCAGAAAGAGGTGTACAAAAAGAAAGGGCTGTTCGGATGATTACTGCGGAAAAAGTTTTGAAGAGAGCCGTTGTTTCCTGCTCTGCGCGGCAGGAAACAAAAATCCCATGATCAAGAGAAAAACGCAGACAAAAGTATTGTTGATGTAAAATGTGGAGAAGAAGTTAATTTTTTAAATGATGGTTAGATAAAACTAATCAACATGAAAGCTGTTGGGCTTGTCTGTGGTTACTGTCGCTGAGGTTTCAGCAGACTTCAAAGCAGCTTACGAAGGCTTTCCCGTTAAAAAGGTTACTTCTGCGTATTTTTGTGAAGCTTCAGAAATGATGTAATCAAGAAAATATAATTGATTTTGTGGCAAAATATTAACAAATGTAAATGACAAAATTTTCAAGTGAGACTATAATTGGGAAGATATATGAAAGATAAAGGACTATTATCATGGATGTTTGCGAATTTTACAAAAGTATTTGTCATTTGACAGATAATAAGCTTATACAGGAACTTGCCGCAGCGACAAAGTTTATACAGCTTAAAAAGGGAGACTTTGTTGTAAAGGTTGGAGAAATCCAGAATGAAATATATTTTCTTGTCTCAGGAATAGCGAGAGGGTATTTCCTTGATTTAAACGGCAAAGAAGTAACGGACTGTTTTGGTTTCAAATGCGGAGATCCAGCTGTTCCATCCGGACAGCTGAAGATTGATAGTCCATCGCCTATGACAATCGAGGTACTTGAGGAGAGCAGTTTTTTCAGTATTCCGATTCAGAAAATTGTAGAGATACAAAATAAGTATCCGGAATTTGTCATGTTTTACAATCGTTTGCTGATCAAGGCTTTGAATGAACACTGGGGCTTAAAAAGAATATTAAATCAGTATACCGCTGTAAAGAGGTACCAATGGTTTTTAAAGATGTATCCGGGATTGATCAGTAAAATTAAAAACAAATATATTGCGTCTTTTTTGGGTATGTCACCTGTAACTTTGAGCCGTCTCCGAAAGCAGTTTAAAGAAAACAGACAGGAGAAGGCATTATGACACAGGGGTATATAGCGATTGGATATATGTGTAATCAATCCTGCAGTTTCTGCCCGTGCTCTAAGGCGGAAAAAAGATATCCGATCCCTGCTTTGGAAGAGTTAAAGAGAGCTGTTGAATCTATGATAGAAGACTCGCGGATTGATTCTGTTGTTGTTTCAGGCGGCGAGCCGACAATACATCCCGATTTTATTGATTTTATAAAATATTTATGCGAGAAAGAATTAAGGATTACAATTTTAAGCAATTCGGAGCGGTTTTCTGATCAGAAATTTGCGGATAGATTTTTAAAAGCTGTACAAACTGACCAGATAGAACTGATCACGACTATTCACAGTCATCTGGAAAAGGAGCATGAAGCTGTCAATGGAGCAAAAGGAAGTTTTAGAAGAACCATCGACGGGTTGCTGCGGATCGGGTCTGGCGGGATACATACGACTGTAAAACACTGTATTACAAAAGCCAACTATAAGGATCTCCGCAAATTCTACGAATTTATAGACAGGATGTTTCCGCAGGAAACAGATATTCAGATGTGCAGCATTGATTACTGCGGACTGACAGAAGAAAATAAATACGATTATATGGTAGTCTTTCCGGAATTGTATCCTTGTTTTGAAGAGATGTTTGATTTATATCTGGAAAAAAAGAATTCGGGAAATGTACGGCACATGTATTGCATCAATATGCCTTTGTGCTCTCTGGATCCGTATTATTGGGAGTTTGTTGCTCCAAAGATAAAATCCTACAGCAACTACGCGGCTCCGACAGAGCGGGGAAAAGCGGATGTTGAGACAGGAGCGGATGATTTTATCGGAACACTCGGGAAGGGTTGCAGGTCCTGCAAGGCTGAGCCGATATGCGCGGGAACCTATCGGACCGCTTTTGAATATTTTGGAGATCGGATCATCCGTCCATATGAAGAGTAAGCGGAAGGGACAGAGGATGATGAAAAATTATGTAAGGCAGCACTGCTTTGACAGTGAAAATGTATCCGGATATTATCTTTCGCCATACGTATATATCGTCGAAACAGAAGACGGACTTTATGTCGGACGTGAAGATGATGAAAGGGAGTACTTTTTTGATCGATCAGCGGATGTTTATATCAGGTTTTTTCAGCTGCTGGCAGAAGGAATGACTGAGAATGAAACGTGTCAATTCTTACAGGAACACTTTCCGGAGAATTCATCAGAAATTTTAGGATCACTGATCGGCGGAGGAATTATTGAATGAAGGATATTTCTTGCAGTTACATACCAGGAGGACAGATAAAGGGAACCGTATTTCAGCTAAATGATCTGTGGGCATTTGAATATGAGGAAAGAGTCCTTCTGCTGGATCGTCAGGGACATATCCTTCTGATGAAAAAAGAACTCTGCCGCAGTATAAGAAATCAGAATATTTCAGAAGATCTGCTGCTGAAACTTCTTCAGAGGAAGTTTGCTTCCGAGACAGGACAAACACAGAAATGCGAAACAGAAGATTTCACAGGGATCAAACCGATGTTTTTTATGATCGATCTGACGAATAAATGTAACATGGGATGCCGCTACTGTCTGAGGTCGATAGAAGATAATCCTGAAGAGGGCTCGATCTCAGATGAAATGATTGAGGCTGTCTGTGAATATCTTGCACAGTACTGCGGACAGGTGGAGGATAAACGCATTACGCTGCAGCCCTGGGGAGGAGAACCGCTTTTGGAAAAAGAAAAAATTTTTCTCCTGCAGGATGGCATGCGAAAAAGAGGAATTGATCCGCAAATTACAATAGAGACAAATTCTCTTCTTCTTTCCCAGGATCTGATAGAGGAATTATACCGAAGAAAAATCTCAATCGGTATCAGTATTGACGGATATCAGGAAATCCATGATTCACAGCGGGTATCTCGTTCAGGAACGGGAACGCACCAGATTGTGGAAAAAAGAATTAGAAATATTCAAAAAATGTTTGGAAAAGATATTTCAACAATTACAACGATTACAAAAAATTCCCTGGGACACCTGGAAGAGATTATAGAATATCTGGCGGTGGATTTAGGATTGGTGCATATTAAATTAAATTTTGTCCACAGAAGCTGTTTTTCCATGAACGATGGCATGTGTTTAAGCCCGGAGGAGATCGCGGATGCCAGCCTCCGGATTTTCAGAAAGATATTGGAACTCCATAAGCGGGGGATAGAGGTTTATGAGTATAATATCTGGCTGAAAAGTATGAATCTGCTTACTGATAAAAAGCTGGATGTCTGCTATTCTAATGGCTGTCACGGAGGAAGACGTATGATTGCCATTGATAAGAATGGTGATATTTTTCCCTGTGACGTGACAGATTTTCCTGAGGAATGTCTGGGCAATATTAAAAAAGACAGAGATCTGATCGCTCTGCTTAAAAAATCAGCCGCGGAAAAGCCGTATTTCAGAGAGAAAAAGGGAGAGAAATGCGGGATGTGTCCCTGGTGGCATTACTGCCGCGGGGGATGCACGGTACATATGAAGTGCGCCGCGGAATGCCAGGATGTGGATATGATTGAATGCACGGTCAACCGAAATCTTTATCCGCAGCTGGCAGCTTTAATTTTGCGGGAACCTGAGAGCATGAATCGGCTTTTGGGATATGAGATTTTGGAAAAGAGGCCTTCAGATGAATCTAGAAAAACAGCTGTATAAAAAATTTTCTGTTGGTATTGCAATGAATACCACACTTCAGGAATTTTCAAATCTGCTGGAAACATACGGCCCGTATATTGATAATTTTTATGGGTCGCTGCCCCTGGGTGATCAATATCATGGAAGAACATTTATCGCTCAGCAGTTTCATGATCCGGAAATGCAGAAAAAATTCTGGGAAATTGCAAGAATGATCAATGAGTCAGGAATTGATTTGGAGATTGTATTTAATACAGACGGCCTGATAGAGGATGACTTAAAAGAGTGCAGAGACAGATTAGAAAAAGAAAAAGTTGCTGTCAATAAAATAGCGGTTCTGGATGGGTATTTTGATCTGGTCAAAGAACTGTTTCCTGCCGCAAAAGTAATAGACAGCGTAAATAATATGAAAAATACGCCGGAAGGCTTTCGCGGGATCCGGCACAGTTATGATGAAATTGTAATAGGAAGACATTTTATACGGAATGCGGAGGTGTTTCGGATTGTGCAGGAAGAACTTCACGCAAAAACAGTACTTCTCCTGAATAACGGATGTTCGCATGTATGCGGTGGGTGCAGAACCCAGCAGTATTGCAGGGATTCCTACGAAAAAGAAAGAGCCAGATATTCCGCGGAATATTTGTATGCGCTGCAGAGTGTCATGCCTTATGAACTGCATGAAGGCTTTTTTGATCTCAGTCATGTTGATTTATTTAAATTAAGTACCCGCAATGCGGATACGGAATTTATATGTAAATGCCTGGACAGTTATATCCATAATAATGCGCGGGAGTATGTGGAAAAAAGTCCGCATCATTATCTGCTGTGGTCCAGATTAATGTGGCATATGCCCTATTTTGATGAATTCGACTATGACAGGATTTATCAGCTGAAGAAAAAAATCTGCGGCTATCAAGATGTTTGATTGATTTGATAAAAACTGGATAAATTTATATCAGTTTTTATAAATTCTTTAGTGAGAGGAGGTGTATCGGAATGAGTAAGATCCAGATGTATTCTCAGAAACTTGGAAAAAGCGTTTCCGTTGAAGCCGGAAAGAAAGCTAATACTGTAGCTATGGGATGGTCCAACAGTGGTTGGAGCAAGAGCGGTGGTTGGAAAAGACCTCAGCTGTAAAGAATAATCGATGTATTATGAAACTGCAGGTTACATCATGAAGGATGTAACCTGCTCTTTATATCAGGCCTTAGTCTGTTGAAAATGATATCAACAGCTTCTTTAGGGGCGGCGGCTAAACGACAAAAGGGAAATGGATGGTGCGGACAATGGTTCTCGGTATTATGGTTTCAAAACAGTGCAATTTTCACTGCAGGCACTGTATGGTGGACAGCACTCATGAGTATTCATGGGTGGAGGAGCGTGTTCTGGAAAAATTTTATGAAATGCTGGAATATGGTCATCCGGATGAAGTATATATTCTCGGAGGAGAACCTTTTTTACATATAAACGAAATAGAAAAGATGGTTCATCGGATTCGCGGATATTGCGGGAAAATCGTTATATTTACGAATGGAAGTTTTCTTATGAATGAAAAACTTTCTGAGAGAGTGCATGCGCTGCACGTAACGATACGTATAAGCGATGACAGATTTCACCGTGAATTCTGGACGGATAAATTTAAAGAAAAACTGAAAAATTCCGGCTACTGGGTGGTGTCCAAGGATGCTTCAGAGGATATGATACCAGTAGGAAGGGCTTATGAGGAGTTTAAGGATCTCAAATATAATATGGGCTGTTCTCTGCTGACAGGAAGATATGACAAAGAATTGTATCCCAATGCCCAGCGTTATATGGTGATGATGGATGGAAGCGTGAATTTATACTGTGCTACGATTGAAGGATCGCTGGCAAATGTTTTTGAGGATCAGAGGATTACATATGAACTTTTGGTCGAGCGGGAAAAAATCTTTCATAATTATTTGATGAAGGAAGTAATTCACTGTCAGGAAGATACATACATGGGAAAAATGTGCAATTTATGTTCTAAATACAAGATTACAGAGGAGGCTGTGTTTTTTAACGGCAGGAAAGTGGCGGATACAAAGGATTACCGGATACCGGAAAGAGAAAACTGAACAAAAGAGAAAAAGACTCTGTTATTACACAGGAGAAGAAGAGAGTGAATCGGATTACACAGGAAAAATTAGTTCATTACAGGCAGCGGGTACACAACGACAGCAGAAATGAGGCTTTGCGCCTGAGAATGTCAAAAAACGGAATCAGAAAAAGTTTTCAAGGAAAAAGTCTGGAATTTCCGCCTATGGAAAGGTATGAAATACGGATGAAAGATCTGTCCGTAGAAGATCAAAATGCAAGCGGCCGCTGCTGGATATACGCAGCCTGCCATATGATACGGCAGTTGTTCATAAGAAAATACCGGGCAAAAGATTTTCTTTTTTCACAGGAATACATCGCGTTTTACGATTTACTGGAAAAATCAAATTATTTTCTGGATTTTATTCTTTCTACAGTGCGGCTCCCGGATGATGACAGAGAACTGAGGGAAAAACTGAATCGGCCTGTGCAGGATGCCGGCCAGTGGGATCTTTTTTGCAATATTGTAAAAAAATATGGCATGCTGCCGCAGTATGCCATGGAAAAAAATGCGCAGACCAGGAGCACAGGAGAAATGATCGGCCTTTTGTCTGATATGCTGCGTTCGTTTGCCTGCCGGCTGCGGAGAGTATATGGGAAAACAGGAAATCTTAAACAGGCAGAACAGATACGGGATGGCCAGATGGCGTATATATACCGGTTTCTGAGCCTCAGCATCGGAGAGCCGCCGGAGAGTTTTGATTTGGAAATCTGCCATACCGATGGTAGCCGTACGGAAGAACGGGAAATAACACCTCTGGAGTTTTATCGGAAATATCTGCCGGACCGGTTAATAGAGGAAGCAGTTCCGGTTTCCTGTGTGGGAGTGGGTATGAAGCCTGATATGACTTATACAGTAAGAAACCTGGGAAATGTAGCAGAGGGAAAAAATGTAAAATATTTAAACCTTGAACCGGAGGATGTGAAGCGCCTAATGCTGGCACAGCTGAAAGCAGGATATCCGGTCTGGTTTGGATGCGATTCCCGGTTTGGCGCGGATAAGGAACAGGGGATTTTGGATGTGAAGGTTTACGATATGGGAGAACTGGATCTGGAATTTCCGGATAAAAATGACCGGCTGCGGTACGGAATCAACTGCCTGAATCACGCGATGGTGGCGGAAGGCGTCAGGATGCGGGATGAAGAAAATGTTTTCAGCTGGCTGGTAAAAAATTCATACGGGGAGTCAAAAGGCCACCGGGGCTATCTGGATATGCGGGATCAGTGGCGGGACCAGTACGTTTATGAAGCTGTGATCTTTCGTGAGTTTCTCGGCAGAGAGAAGATAGAATTATATGATAGTACAGTTCCGGTGGAACTCCCACCGTGGCATCCCATGGGAATGCTGGCAGACTGAGACAGCAGGATGGAATAACTATCAATACAGAAAAACAGGAGAAAAAAATGAAATACCTTCCAAACCATAAAAAAATCATGTTGATTATTACAGAAAGCTGTAATTTACGGTGTGTATACTGCTATGAAAAGAATAAAAACGGCAAGTCCATGACATTTGAAACCGCGAAAGAAATATTAGACCGGGCTTACGCGGACATGGAAGGCTATGAAAGCATGGTGATCGAACTCCACGGAGGGGAGCCGTTTATTAATTTCCCTTTGATTGAAAAAATCGATGCTTATGTTATGGAACATTATGCAGAAGTACCGGTATTATTTCGGATGATCACAAATGGGACCCTGGTTCACGGACGAATCCAGGAATGGCTGAGAAGCAGAGCAGAGCGCTACGAACTGATGCTGAGCATAGACGGAAAACAGGAGCAGCACGATGCGAACAGAAAACAGATCGGCGGCAGAGGGAGTTTTGAGCAGATTGATCTTGATTTTTTCCTTAAAACCTGGAAACACTGCCCGGTAAGTATGACGATTAATGCCGGGACGCTGGACCACATGGCTGAGGGTACAATATGGCTGCAGGAAAAAGGTTTTGATTGCTGCAACGCGTTTGAATGGGCAGTGGACTGGGATTTGAGATCCAGTGTCCCTGTTTTAAAACGGGAACTTGATAAACTGACAGCATATTATACGGAGCATCCTGATCAGCCGCTGTGCCTTCTGGTAAAATACCACCTTCAGGATTTTTATGAAAAGATGGATGGATCATACCGCTATTGCGTGGCGATCGATGATCCTTTGGAATGCTATGACGCCCAGGGAAAATACGCTCCCTGTCACGGATTTACGGCTTTTACCATGGGAAGCGGGGAAAAAGCGTCGCAGTTTGAACATCTAAAAACCAGTGATTTTGTTTTTGAAAAAGAAAATGTCTGCTATGGCTGTCAGCTGATCCATTTCTGCCGGATCTGCTTTGCGGCAAATCACATGCTTACGGGAAACATGCAGAAACAAAGTCCGGAAATATGTCTGTTTAATCGTATGTGCATAAGAGCCGGCATACAAATTCAGAAAAAACGTATCGCGAGGCGGGGAGAAATAGGCGAATATGAAAAAGAGGTTTTGAAGTCGGCAGAAGATGTTGAAAACTATCTGGACATGATGGAGGAACGATTGCGAAAATGAATGTTGCAGTAATAACCTGGGGCCAAGAGGGAAAAGAGTTATACGATTTGCTGAGCAGAAGCGGAAAGTATCAGGTCGTCTGCGTGGTAGAGGAAAATAGTGAAAAATGGAATGACAGAACATGCACTCCATGGATTGTATCTTCCGGCCGTGCTGTGTGTTTGATGGAGGAGGGAAAAATAGAGTATTTTATTGTCCCAAGCCTGGCCGAAGCACAGAATTACCGGATCACCAAAATGCTGGAGGTGTATCATGTCGGTCTGGACCGTCTGCTGTATGCGCCGGTGGAAACTGTGCGGGACAAAAATCTGATAGATGAAGAGCGCCTTTCAAGGATTTGCCCGTATGAACAGCGCAATGAATTGGAAGCGATGGAGATACACGCCGCAGAACACTGTAATCTGAACTGCAAAAACTGTTCGATGTTCTGCGGATTGGTAAAGAAAGAGGCATTTCCTGATTACAGCGAGTTTGAGAAAGGAATCTGCCTGTTAAAAAAATATTTTCAGCATGTCAAGGTGTTTCGGATCATTGGCGGTGAGCCTCTTCTGAATCCGGAATTGGATCGATACATCTACAAGATCAGGGATACGTATCCTTATACGGATATAAGACTGATTTCAAACGGAATACTTGTCAGACAAATGAGCGGGAAACTGATCAAGGCTGTCAGGGAATGCCATGTGACTTTTATTGTTACGCAGTATGCCTCACTTAAGAAATCTATCGATGAAATTAAAGCCTTTTTGACGGAAAAGAAAATACCGCATATTGTAACGGAAGTTGTGACAGAATTCCAGAAAATTTATAATGCGGCAGGTAATTCATCGGTTGATGAAAATTTTTACAGATGTCATTGGAAAAGCAGTTGTGCCACAATGTACGGCACACAGATCGCCACCTGTTTTGTCCCCTTTGTAATTCATTATTTATCGGACCGGTTTGAGCTGGGAATCTGTGAATCCGGAAAAATCGATTTGACGGAAGAGGGACTTACGGCCCGGGAAATCCGCAGACGGATGCATACACCTTTTGATCTCTGCCGCTATTGCGCGCCCAAAGGCGAATGGGCCGGGTGGGAACGTCTGGAGAATAAAAGGGACACAATGCTGAGCGACTGGAGTATATAAAAATATGAATGACATCAAAGAGACTTTAGAACAGAGCAAAGCAAGAACGGAAAAACTGGTTTCGGAGATAAATCAACATATTATTTATTCATGGTCAGAAAAAGAAAAGTTATACGTTGACGCTTATTTCAGTTTTTTGCGTCATAAGGCGGATTTATGGATTAAACCGGAAAAGAAAGCGGCTCTTCGCTTACAGGAACAAAAGATCAGAGAATATTTAGCAGGCCTGTTAGGCTGCGGAAAAGAGACAGAACTTTCGGTTATGGAGGAGCAGATCCAATCAGAAGCTTCAGAACGACTGAAGGAACTGAAATGGTATAAGCGGCAGATCGCGGAAGCAAATGACCAGTATGTATACCATACTTCAGCGGTGCAGGATCTTTCTTTTTTAAGGGCTTCTGTAAAAAAGGAGAACATGTACTGCAATGAGGTGGTGGATGCGGTATTTGGAACAACAGATTTTGATCAGTTGATTTTATACCTGGGGCGGGCAGTCGCAGGAGGAATGCATGTGACCGAGAACGGACATATCTGTATTTATCCTGCCGATCCGGTGGCGGAGGTTCAGGGTCAGGAACTGATCCTGAAGCATCCCGTCTACCTGTACCGGACAGATATCCGCTATTTTGAACCCGTCATTGATTTCAGAGTGCGGGACGGTGCGGCAAAACTATGTTTTGGATATGAATGGATCGCCAAAAGACCTGCGGTTCCCTGTGAAGGGGAAAAAATAGAAAAGATTTCCTTTGAGAACTGGAAAAAGCACAAAATTTATTACAGCAGAGGTCAGAGCAAAGGGAGAAAGTTAATTGAGAGGTTATATCATTATGAATGAGCAGGAACAACGCAGAAAGAAGAAGCGGTATGAGAAGATTTACCGCAGAAATCTGCGGCTATACAAGCATAAAAAGGTAAAATTGCCGTTTCTGGAAGTCTGGGCCGGAAAACAGTGCACACTGCAATGCAGGGACTGCCTGCATATGATTCCTTATATTAAACAGGAAAAGCTCAGTATTCAGAAACTGATCCGTGACTGCGATATTCTGTTTGAACTGTGCGAAGTGGACTATTTTTCCATCGCGGGAGGAGAACCTTTTTGCTGCAAAGACTTATATAAATTGCTGGATTATATTGCGGACAGCCAGGCTGTGAAAAACGGAAAGATCATTACCAATGGAACGGTAATGCCGGATAAAAGGACGCGGGAATCTTTAAAAAATCTGAAAGGAAAGCTGGAAATCCGCGTAGACATTTATCCGGGACAGGAGGAAAAAACAAAGCTTTTTTTGGAGTTTCTGGAGAAAGAACAGCTTAGATGCCATGTACAGAAATACAGAGCGGATAAAAAATCAAACTGGAAGCATGTAAGCAGTCCTGATCAGTGGGAGATACCGGAAAAAATGACAGAATTGATTTATAAGGACTGCGAGGTGCGCCGCTGTACCAGTTTATGTGACGGCGAACTCACATCCTGCCCCAGGGGCATAATATCCTCGGAGATTTATCACATAGAAAAAAATTTCTGCGAACATGTCAGAGTTTCGCAGCTGAAAAATGACACGGCTTCCAGAGCAAGGATAGCCACATGTATAGATGATTCGGTTTATAAGGATTATTGCCGTTATTGTTTGGGGCTGAACGCGGCAAATCCTTATTTTGTGGTTCCCGGAGTACAGATTAGAAAGAAAGATACAAAATGAGTTTAAAAAAAGATATAAAGTATGGACAGATTTTTTTGGAGAATCTGTTTCGGTATAGAAAAAAGAAAGTAAAATTATCCTTTTTAGAAGTATGGGTGGGACAGACCTGCACTCTTAGATGCAGAGACTGCTGTCATTTGATACCGTATGTTAAGCCGGCTGTTTTCGACATAGATTCGCTGATTGAAGACTGCAAAAAAATCTTTGAACTGTGCGAAGTGGATTTTTTCTCTATATTGGGAGGAGAACCTTTTGTCAACCCGAATCTGTATAAACTAATTGATTTTGCGGCTGAATCTGAAAATATTACGGACGGCAAACTGATCACAAACGGGACGATCATGCCGGACGAAAAGATGATCCGCTCGCTAAAAAAGCTGAACAATAAATTGGATGTGCGCATCGATGTTTACCCGGGACGGGAGACGAAGGGAAATCAATTCTATGAGATCCTGTCAAAAGAGGGCATACGGTGTACACTTTTAAGACATAACGTTTTTGAAGAGATGCGCTGGAAGAAATTAGGGGGGCCGGAACAGAAAAGAATCCCCGGAGATACGGCTGCTGAAATACATAAAGAATGCGCGTTGAACGCCTGCCATACACTGGCTGACGGAGAACTGACCGTATGTCCCAGAGGGATTACCTCGGAGACAGTATTTGGAATAAAGAAAAATCCGTGGGAGCATATCAGGATAAAGGATTTAAAAAATCCGGTATTCGCGAAGGCCAGGATTGCCGCGGCTGTTTCCCAAAGGGTGTACAAAGATTATTGCTGTTACTGTATGGGAATCGCGGCGATGAATCCGTACTCCATTCAGCCGGGGGTTCAGATAGGCAGTCCGGAAGAAATTATCGGATAAAAGAGAGTGAGATTTCAGGATAGGTGAAAAGAAAATGTACCGAAAAACAAAGCTATTTTCTTTTCATGGAGATAACAGCGGTCCGCGCCTGGCTGAAAAAGGGGGACCCGGTTATGAATGAGATTGAAGACAGTTATTGTTTTTCAGAACATGAACACGAGGAGATTTTTTAGGCAGGGTATAAAATGTATCAGTCGCAGTTTATAAAACAGATTTTTGAATTTGCAAAATGGGAAACAGCAGAGGGGAGATTTGAAAAAATCCAGAGAAAGTATTATCCGGAATTGGATTTAAAAAAACAATATAATGCCAGGGATATTATAGACACACTGCGTTTTTCGGAAAGACGAAGTCTGTTTCAGCAGAGTATGGATGAATTGCAGGAAGATAGGCTGTTTGTCAGTTCTGTTCATGGAGAAGCTCATATCCTCAGAGTATGCATTCTCTGCTTTTTTCTTGCGGAGAAGCTTGGAATAGATGATGAGGAATTTCGCGATGTTCTGGAGACTGCAAAGTATCACGACATTGGAAGAATAAACGATAAAGCAGATAGGCAGCACGGGCCTAGAGGAGCAGAACTCATGAGCCGGATGGATTTTCCGGCTGGACGGGAAAAGCTGAAAGTTTATCAGGCTGTTATCGCGGCGCACTCACTGGGAGATGAAGCTTTTGAAGAGGAATGGGAAAAATGGGGAAATTCGGTCCGGGAGATTGACAGGGGAAGAAATCTGCTGGAAATATTAAAGGATGCAGATGCTCTGGATCGATTCCGACTAAGGGATCAGTCTTTGCGGCTGTCTTTTCTGAATAAGAGAATTTCTCATCAGATGGTGCAGGGAGCATATGAACTGGTTCATTTTTTCACTGGGTGCGGATCATAAAGGAGGGGAGAGTATGTATCAGTTCCATTTTTACAATCCAGTCGAAGTTTATTTTGGTATGGAATATCTGGATCAGCTGCCGTTCATAACACGCCGTTATGGAGAAAGGGTTCTGGTTTTATACAGTAAATCTTTCAGCAGATGCGCCGGGTATGTAAACTTGATTTTAAATATGCTGAGAAAGTATGATATTCATACAGCCGCTGTATCTATGAGCACACCGAATCCTAAAGGAGCGTTTATCGACAGAATGAGTGAGCTTTGCAGGGAAGAAAAAATCCAGGTACTTATCGGCATTGGGGGAGGAACAGTGCTGGACAGTGCAAAAGCGGTTGCCGCGTCAGCCTGCACGGATGGAAACTGCAGAGAATGGATTACTGGAAAAAAGGTTCTGAAAAAGGCTCTGCCGGTGATAGCAGTCCCAACGACAGCGGCCACCGGCTCTGAAATGAACAGCGGCGGCTTGATCTCATTTCCGGAGCGGAAAGAAAAAATAAGTTTCGGCCATCCTCTGTTGTTTCCAAAAGCAGCTTTTATTATTCCGGAGTTTACAGCCTCGCAGAATCGTGAACAGACCGTCGCGGGATGCGCAGATGTTCTGTTTCACATTATGGAGGGAAATTATTTCACACGAGGAGAAAAAACCGGGACTCATTTAAGGATTATGGAAGAACTGATGAGAGATCTGATCCGGTATGCCGGAATCGTCGCCGAAGATCTTGAGAACTATGAAGCGAGAGCAAACTTGTGCATCATCGCTTCATGGGCTTTAAACGGGTTTCTTGAAAACGGTACGGGGCGGCTTCCGGTCTGTCATGCGATGGAACATGAAATCTCCGGCTATTATGATATACCGCATGCGCAGGGAATGGCAATTATAGTTCCGAAGTGGCTCCGGTATATTGCGGAAAAGGGAAGCGAGGAACAAATCGCAGAATTTGGAAAAGCAGTATTTCAGGTCAGAGACAGGGCATCGCAGTTTCAAACGGCAATGGAGACAATTGACAGGCTGGAATATTTTTTGTATACAGAGCTGGCGCTTCCCTCAGCGTTTAGGACTTTTGGTATTACAGATGAATATTTTGCTGAAATGGCGGAACATATTTGCGGCGGCAAAAAAATAACAGGAGTCTATAATTTGTGTTCGGAGGATTTGGTCAAAATACTTAAAAAATGCCTCTAGGCCGTTTCTCTTTATACAGGCATGTACCTGTCCAGATACTCCTCTAATTTGTCCATGTATTTTTTATACAGCTTCGTATCATTTTGAAGTCCGTGTCCGGAGTGCGGGAATTCAAAATAGTCGTAAGGGATCTTATTTTGTTCCAGCGCCCCAAGCAGAGGCTTGACGCTCTGGCAGGGACAAATCTTGTCATGGGTTCCATATGCCATGAGCGCGGGGACAGAGTTTTCATTGACCCAGCGGTCGGCGGAAATCGGCCTGACAGCTTCTAAATATTCACCGGACGAAATCATTTCCGGAGTAAGCGCCGTGCCGGACATGGCGCTGAACAGGCTGGCGGCGGCTTCCGGGCTTTTATCAAGACCATAGTTGGTCCAGTCCTCATAATAGAAACTGGCAGGCCCCACCATCTCAAAAACCATTTTTACGGGAACCGGCGAAGCGGCGGCGTCTCTGTAGGCATAGACCAGTGCCAGTGTGCCGCCGGCGCTTCCGCCGGCCACCGCCATTTTGTCAACCGGGTATCCCAGCTGTCTGGCCGCGTCCACTACATAGGGAACAGCGTTTTTGATTTCCACAGTCTGTGAATAGACACTGGCCGTGGGATTTTCTTCAGAAAATAATGTATAGTTGATCCCGGCGGTTACATAACCTTTGGAACACAGCCATTTCAGAATCTCTGCGTCCTCGCTTTTATCCCCGCTGGTAAATCCCCCGGCGTGCAGGTATACGATCAGCCCGTAAGTTTTTTTCGCCTGGCCGGCGGGAACGTACAGATCAAACGTATTTGCCGCGCCGTCTCCGTAGGAGAGATCAGTATAAACGGTTCCCACGGAAGCATTCCAGTCCGCGGTGTATTTTCCGCGGAAGGGGTCCGCTTTCAGCTTGAACGCTGCAGAAGCAAGGAATACAGCGATAAATGTTCCAGTATAGATAAATCCCCACATAATCCGTCCCTTTCTTTTTGATTTTTTCACAGGAGATTTCCCCCAAACAGCGTGCCGCCCAGCAGCAGGTTCATGACTGCCCGGACCGTTAAGCGGCCGAGGATAAAAGCGGCGATGCTCACAACAGCCAGAATGATCAGATGTTTTAATGTGACTGACATAGTCTTTCCTCCTTGACATTTCGTGGAGACGATTGTATCATACAGGTTGTGATGAGTCAATTGTCTCAGCGAAAATGAGACAAAAAGGGGGTTTTGTATCAAAATATGAAGGGAAACAATCAGGAAAAGAACAGCTACGTCCGAAAACAGATTTTGAATACCCTGATGGAAATGATGAAAGAGCAGGAGTTCTCATCGATTGTCATCCGGAAACTTACGGAACGCGCCTGCGTCGGACGGGCGTCTTTTTATCGGAATTATACAGGAAAAGAAGATGTGCTGAGACAGGAAGCAGACCGTCTGGCCAGGGAATGGAAGCAGAATTATGACCGGCAGGAACATGCCGTCCCCGGAGACATACTGGTCAGCCTGCTGGATTTTTACAAAGAACATTCTGAATTTTACCTTGCTTTATACCGGGCCGGACAATCCGATATTCTATTAAATATTTTTTTGGAGCAGATAGAAATCTCGCCGGAACTTCCGAATGCGGCGGCGTATCTGCGCTCCTCGATCGCGTATCTGCTCTTTGGATGGATCATCGAGTGGATGAAACGGGGGATGCCGGAAAGCGGCACGGAATTGGCAAAAATGATTTCCGAGGCGCAGCAGGCAGATCAGAAGCCCCTATAACAGAGGGCAGAGTAAAAAAATCTTTTTCTTCAACCTTATTTTCTATGAATCTGAATTTCTTTATATATCTTTTTCCAGGAATTCCCGAAGGTACTGCAGAAAAATATTTGCGGCTTTGGAAAACACCTGGTATTTTTTCCAGACAATAAACCCGGGAGCCTCCAGGCGGGGCGAAAAAGGCCGGAAGCAGAGATTGCTGCCCTGGGTATTGATAAGTTTATCATAGCACAATGCATATCCCAGACCTTCGTCTACCAGCAGAGAGGCGTTAAAAATAAGATTATAGGTGGCGACAATGTGCAGTTCTGATTCTTGCCGCTGAAGCCAGTGGCCTAAATAGACATCATCGCCCTTCTGATGAGAAACGATCAGCGGTTTGTCCCAGAGATCCTCTGGACAGACTGCCTCTTTTTCGGCCAGAGGAGAATCCCTGCGCATCAGCACACCCCAGGTATCCCTGACGGGAACCGGAATCGCCTCGTATTTCTGCGGATCAATTTCCGTAAAAAGCAGTCCGAAATCAATGAGGCCTTTATCCAGATATTCCAATACATGCTCCGCGTTGCCGCTGGAGATATGGTAGCGGATATCCGGATATTTCCGCTGCAGCTTTTTCGCGACTCTGGCAAACAGGCGGACAATTTCTGTCTCTCCTGTACCGATAAATACATTTCCTGCAATTGTCTCATTGGAGCCGGCAATTTCTTCTTTTGTACGCCGCATCAGCGAAAGCATTTCCTCTGCCCGCTTGCGCAGAATCATTCCCTCCTCTGTCAGAACAACCTTGCGTGAACCCTTCACGCCGCGGATCAGCAGCTGTTTTCCCAATTCTTTTTCCATTGCCTTCAGCTGGGTGGACAGGGCCGGCTGAGAGATATGCAGAGCTTCGGCGGCGGCGGTAATATTTTGCTCTCTGGCCACCGCTAAAAAGTATTCCAGTAAACGCAGTTCCATAGACATCGCCTCCTGCTGTTTTGTGAACCTTTCATCGGCACTACCAGTATAGGTGAAAATTCCATAAAAGTAAATTATAAAAAACAATAATAAATAAATATTTGATATTAAATTAACGGAAAGATATACTGAAGCTGTAAAAAAGAGTGTGTAAAGAACCTTTTAAAACGGAGAATGAATATGCGCAGAAACGGCAGAGCAGGGGAGAAAATTTCCGGAAATCCGTATGCCTATACCGTCCGGCAGAATTTAAAGGATGCGGGATGCAGCGATGAACTGGTAGAGAAATTTATGGCCCTGCAGGACGGTGAGGAGGAACAGCAGCTCCGGCTTCTTTCCGCCCACAGGAAACAGTTATTAGAGAATCTTCACCGGGAGGAAAAGAGGATCGACTGTCTTGACTTTCTCATCTATCAAATGCAGAACAAAAAATAAAATTTTCATCAAACAGCGAGGAGGTTTTATTATGAAAAAAATTCAGAATCAGACCTTTGACGAGGAGCGCGCCCTTTATGGCAGCAGCGATATTTTGGTAAAAGACTGTTCCTTTGACGGCCCCGCCGATGGGGAGAGCGCTTTTAAGGAGTGCAGCAACGTGCAGGTGGAGCATAGCTTTTTCAATCTGCGCTATCCCTTCTGGCATGATCACGGCCTTGTCATCCGTGACTCTGAGATGACGGAGCTCTGCCGGGCGGCCTTGTGGTACTCTGACCATATCATCATTGAGAATACGAAGCTTCATGGGATCAAGGCCCTGCGTGAGTGTTGGGACATTACTATGAGCGGCTGCCATATGATCTCTCCGGAGTTCGGATGGTCGGTTCACAATATCAAAATGGAGGACTGTGACGCCGAAAGCGAGTACTTCATGATGCGTTCCGCCAACCTGCATTTTAACAATGTGCGGATGAAAGGTAAATACTCCTTCCAGTACATCGAGGATTCCGTGTTTGAAAACTGTACCTTTGACACGAAAGACGCCTTCTGGCACGCGAAAAATGTCACTGTGCGCAGCTGCGTAGTTAAGGGCGAGTACCTGGCGTGGTACTGCGAGAATGTTACTTTTGAGAACTGCAGGATCATCGGTACGCAGCCGCTGTGCTACTGCAAAGACCTGAAACTCATCAACTGTGAAATGATCGACTGCGATCTGGCGTTTGAACGCAGCAATGTGGAAGCTGTTATCACCACACCGGTAGTAAGCATTAAGAATCCGCTTCACGGAAGCCGGATCAGAGTTCCGGCAGTGGGCGAGATTATCCGTGATATCGAAGAAGGAACCGGGACCGTGCAGATCCAGCAGAAGGCCGATACCGTCTGCGCCTGCGCATAAGCAGATTGAGGAAAGGCCGATTGGAGGGCTGACGGTGCAAAGAATATGAAGCCTGGGAGCAAAAGCAGGACTTCTGACAGGGCTTGGATCTTCTGCGGCTGCTTTTCTAAAAAGAGAATTTTAAGAAAGCGGTGAAATGATGAAAAAAACGAGTTCTTTTCTATTATGTGTCTTGTTTGGCATATCCGTACTGCTGGCCGGCTGCGGGAACCGAAAGAACTGTATGTAGTGCCGGATGCAATCCATATCGACCTGTATGACCGGCTGGATAAGATTCCCTTTGACAAGCTGGAGAACTTTTTCAAGGAAGCATTTGAAAAGTAAGAGACGAGGAGGATTTGATGGAGTATCGCAAATTGCCCCACGGGGATGAACAGATCAGCATCATCGGTCTTGGCAGCAGTTCTCTTGGCGCTTCGGGTGAGGAGGAAGCCGAAAAGACCGTTGCCATGGCGCTGGAAAACGGCATCAACTATTTTGATATGGCCGCCGGGGACGCCGTACCTTTCCCGGCCTGTGGACGGGCGGTATCCGGCTGCAGGGACCAGGTGTTGTTTCAGGTCCATTTCGGCGCGGATTACCGCAGCGGGAAATATGGATGGACGCTGGAACTGGAAGAGATCAAGCGCTCGGTAGACTGGCAGCTGAAAGCACTGGGGACGGATTACATAGACTTTGGTTTTATCCATTGTATCGATGAGGCTTCGGATCTGGAAACTGCCATCCGGCAGGGCACGATTTCTTATATGAAAGACTTGAAACAGCAGGGTGTGATCCGCCATATCGGCCTTTCGTCCCACACGCCGTCCGTGGCGGAGCAGGTGCTGGATCTGCACATTCTGGATATGCTGATGTTCAGCATCAATCCTGCGTATGATTACCGCCACGGGGAATATGCCATCGGCAGCGGGGACCAACGGGCAGCGCTTTACCGCCGATGCGAAGCGGAAGGCGTAGGTATCTCGGTGATGAAGGCGTTCAGCGCCGGACAGCTGTTAGATGCGAAGACCTCTCCCTTTGGACAGGCCCTGACGGAATACCAGTGTATGCAGTACGCCCTGGACCGTCCCGGCGTCCTGACCGTGCTGCCGGGAGTGCGGAACAGAGAGGATCTTAAACGGATCCTGGGGTACCTGACTGCCGTGGAGGAGGAAAAGGATTATTCCATCCTGGGCGGCTTTACGCCGGGAGAATTAAACGGCGTCTGTGTGTACTGCAACCATTGTCAGCCCTGCCCTGCCGGTTTGGATGTGGGACTGATCAATAAGTACTATGATCTTTCCATGGCGGGAGATAAGCTGGCCAAAGACCATTACGCCCATCTGACTGTCAAAGCCTCCGAATGTGCAGGCTGCGGCCACTGTGACAGCCGCTGCCCGTTCCATGTGGAGCAGACAAAACGGATGAAAGAGATTGCCGTATATTTCGGCGAGTAACAGAAAAATGAAAAAATACAGAAAAACCGGGAGCCGCTGTGATGGAGATCATGGCGGCTCCCGATCTGTCAGATACGCTGATTTTGGGTCTGGAACTTGCCGGACGCAGATACCGCCCGGACAAAGCTGCGGCCAAACAGCAGTCCGGCCAGCAGAAGCGAAGCGCCAAGGCCTGTATAGAAGACTGCGATAAACTGCTCCGGTGCCAGGCCGCTGGCCCGCAGGCCGATACCGCCGGCCATCATCACGGCCATGACAGCGAAGGCCTTGCCGTCAAAGAATTTAAGAAAAAACTGGCGCTCTTCCAGATAGGAGAGAATCCTGGCGGTATGTTTTTTAACCAGCTTTCCGAAAATAAATATCTGAAATACGGAAAAGACCAGGATGGACAGCAGAAAATTCCACACAGTACGATAGGCGGGGTAGGCGGACAGGCCGATGCGCAGAATATTAAAGCCTGCGGCGCTCCATACCAGACAGGCCAGAAGCAGCAGGGTGTTTCGTTTTACTTTCATGGGGTACCTCCTCTTTTGTGAACAGCGTCCATTATAGGAAATAGAGAGCTGTCCGTCAAGAAAATTCTCTTGCCACAGCGGACGGGCCGGTTTTGCACTGTAGATTTTCGGCTTTTGCAAGGAAAAGCGAAAAAATTTCAGATTGACAGGGGGAAATGGATAAAATAAGATAAAAGTGCCAAAGAAAAAAAGAAGGAAGAAAATACGATGAGATTATTGATTATACGCCACGGGGATCCGGATTATGCCATCGACTCCCTGACGGAAAAGGGCTGGAGAGAGGCGGAACTTCTGGCGGACAGAATGGAAAAGGAAACCATCGACGCGTTTTATGTGTCGCCTCTGGGACGGGCGAAGGATACGGCGTCCTGCACATTGAAGCGTCTGGGACGCAGGGCGGAAGAGTGTTTGTGGCTCCGGGAGTTTGAGGCGCCTATCTGGCGCCCGGATGTGAAAGACCGCAAAAAAATCCCCTGGGACTGGATGCCGGCGGACTGGACGGCGGATGACCGGGCTTACCGGGCAGATCAGTGGTTTGAGCTGGAGCCCATGAAGGAGGGAAGGGTCCGGGAGCAGTATGACTGGGTGACGGGAGAACTGGACCGGCTGCTGGAGCGCTATGGCTACCTCCGGGAGGGCAGGTATTACCGGGCGCTGCGGCCAAATACGGATACGCTGGCGCTGTTCTGCCATTTCGGTGTGGAATGCGTACTCTTAAGCCGGCTTCTGAGCGTGTCGCCCATGGTGCTCTGGCATGGCTTCTGCGCCCTGCCCACAGGGGTCACGACCGTGGTGACGGAGGAGAGACAGAAGGGGATCGCAAGTTTCCGGATCATCGGGTTCGGGGACCTCTCCCATTTATACGCGGGAGGAGAAGCCCCCTCTTTTGCTGCCAGATTCTGCGAGTGTTACGATTCCCTGGAAGAAAGGCATTAATTTTCGCCATTTGGAAGTTGGGGGGCTAAATGGGAAGTAAAGCTGCTTAATACCGGTAGCAGATAGGATGATCATTTTATAGTTGTTGCTGAAGATGTGTTTTCTATATAAACATAACTACTGGAACCAGTTGTCTGTTCAAAACATACATATGGGTCGCTATCTGTTGTTTCACCGGATGTGCCATTTGTAAGCCCGGTCACTAAATGCGTTTTATTGGTCAAATGAAATTGAATAGCAGCCAACTCCCCGGTTTTTAATTCAAAAGGTTTACCATCTGAGGAAGCATACAAAATTATATATTCACCATTTTTTAAAGGAATGGAAGATTGGCCGCCGACAGGAAGGATTTTTCCAGGAGTTTCGCCAAATTTCTGTCTGGAATAATATAAATCCTTAAAATCCAGTATTTTCGTTTGAGCCATCCTTCCATTCATTTTTTGCAGATGCAAAAATGAATTTTGAAATGATACGGATTGAATCTGACATTGGGTTGGAATTTGCAGTCCTGCCATCAATACCCATATGGATATCATTAGCGCAATTCCTTTTTTTAATTTTGTCAAATTCATAATCGATGTAAATCTATCTTTTATCAATTTCGTATTATTTTGATTCGTCAAATTTACCGCAGCGTCTGTTGACTGTGTGGATTGAATCAGAAAAAGAAGCATTTCCGCATATGCTTTTCTATATTCTTTGCTTTCGCCTTTTAAGTTTTCATAGTCGCAATCTTTTTCGATTTCTTCCTGGATTGCTCTGGCAAATAAATAAATAGCCGGATTAAACCAATGCAGCCCGCAGATAATTGTGATAAGAAATTTTTTCCTTAGATCTTTATGTTTTAAATGGGTTATTTCATGGCAGAAAATCATCCTTTGATCTTCAGAACTTATTTGTATAGCGGGTAAAAATAAGTATTTAATTCCGTACCCCATTAACATTGGGCTGATATTTCTGGAAGTTATCCGGACATCTATTTTTCTGTAATTTTTTGAAATTACAGGGATTTGGAACTTATGGCACCAATCCATAAGATTTCCTTCCTTTTTACTGTTCTTTATTAAATCTTTTTTTATAGAAGAATATTGTATATATTTTCTAACGTAGTACAGGATAACTCCTGCAAGCCACAAAAAAAATAGAATTTTTATCCAAGATATTTCCGGTATTTGCAGAGGAAGTGTTAGGCTCGGCGCAGTGTTTTTTAAATGAGCCGATAAAACGGTTCCGCTTTTTCTTGTGTGTATTCCTATGGCAGGAAAATAAATTGGTATTATACAGAAAAGCCGAATTCCTAAAGCACTCCATATCCATACCCATGTCCGCGGCTTTATTTTATGTGCAGCTTTACGGATAAGTAAAACTATAAAAATTAAAGGAGTAATACTAAGTTCTATTTGCAAAAGTCCTGCTAAAATCCATTTAATTATTTGCATCATCGTTATACTTTTCCAGAACTCCTTTTAACTTCTTCTATATCTTCTTTAGAAAATACTTTTTCTTGAAACAGATTTACCATCAGATTTTTCCATGAATTATCATATAATCGGTTTAAGAGATTATCATTTTCAAACTTTTGATACTTCTGTTTTTCGATAACTGCGCTGTAATAATTTGTTCTGGTTGTACGATCGCAATATACAAATCCTTTTTTCACCAGGGTGGCAAGCGTTGCCATAATAGAGGACAGAGGCAGACTGCTCCGGGTCTTTAAATGTTTTTGTACATATTTCGATGTGACTGGTTCCTCTGCTGCCCATATTACCTGCATAATTTCTAATTCCGCGTCTCCGAGTTTCTTCATTTTTCTGCCTCCTTTAAAAATGTATTTTGGAGATTCAATAATATTTGCTGACCAGATTATATTATTATTAATTATAATTTTTTTCTGAAATAAATCAATAGAATTTTGAAAGATTTTCATAGAATACAATTTTGAAAGATTTTCATAGAATAGTTCCCCCAAAAATAAAAAGAAATATTTTAAAAATAACAAAAACGCATATCAGAGGAAAGTCGAAAAATAATAATTTTAGATATTAAACTTATCTATTAAAGTATGCTTCGCAATAACGTAATTATATTGACAAATATTATTAGATATAATAATATTATGGGTGAAGATGGCATGAAGGTATTAAAAAACTGTAAAATCAAGTAAGGAGGACAGAATGAGAAAAGTAAAACATGTGTTGGCAATTTTATTAGGAGCAACCATTATGCTGGGCAGCAGTACAATGGTAGGGGCTAAAAACGATAATTTTAGCTTTAATTTATATACGACACAGACGTCTGGCGTGAATATAAAAGAAGATACGGCGGACGCAGTATAGTGGCTCAGTTGTCAAGACAAAAATCTAAGATTTTTATAATGAACTGAT
>ERZ1643246.1320-NODE-1320-length-27392-cov-7.496177_pt1 | contig 27392 bp, 21 predicted proteins | sample MGYA00579265_ERZ1643246 | MGnify/ENA primary metagenome ERZ1643246 (study PRJEB29033, sample SAMEA4952261) | chicken gut metagenome | biome: Broiler Chicken; feature: Gastrointestinal Tract; material: Caecum | place: Ireland | collected 2018 | study: Broiler...
TGCATCCGGTCATCGGAGAAATCGTTTATATAACCCTTTTTCTCAAGAAATGTATCCATCAGATCAATGGTCGCCGGCTCATCATCAAAGGCTCCGATATGCATGCACTGGACGCACAATCCTTCTTCTATGGTAAGAAATTCCACCTTGGAAAAATCCTGTTTTTTCTTCCTCTCTGCCTCCGCAACTGCCCAGTCAAAATCCTCTTTGTCCACAAAATCCGGCAGACGGATGACAGATATCCACTGCAGTTCGTCTTTTCTCCCATAATCAATTCCCTGAACGCCTTCCTGTCGCCAGAATCCTTCCAGCGGCGGCACTACATAATCGAAATATCCTTCTATCTGACGGCTGCCTTTCTTGCTCATTTTAATGGTAAATGCAATGCCGTACAAAAGGCTGATGGATTCTTTATAAGCGCCGCCCTTTTTATTGGGGTCGCCCATTCCTCTGACAGCAATAAAGTTCATTTTCGGAACCTCTATGAGCTGCGGTTTCCTGCCCGGAAGATAAAATTCTTTGTATTCTCTCTTATAATCAAACGCCATCTGTTTTCCTCCTTCTTTTTCCCGGTTTCTTCGCCTTCGGAGCCGGAAGTTCCGGATACATTTCCCTTACCATCTGACACAATTTCTCACTGTCTTCCAAAATAGTGCAGGGCAGCAAAGCCGCCGGGGTATTTTCCCACACCTCATTCCGGCAGTCCGGCATAAATCTTCTGGACGCCGATGTATCCTTCACAGCAAATCCTTCTTCGTATATGCCGCCAATTAACTTTTCCCGATAATAAAACAGCCAGCCTCCCATCATGGGAATATATCGGATATCTCCCAGCGGTTCCAGCTGTTCTGCCACATAAAGCGCCAGTTCTTTTTGTGCCATAGATTTTCCTCCTGCTATCATCTGCTTTAATTGTCTTACTGTCTCACGCAGGCATACCAGTATGCCCTACTTCTCCCGTTTCTTTTCTCCTTCTCTTTGGTAAACAGATATCACTCCTTCCACTGTTTTCAGCAATTTCTCCCTTATTGTTTCCGGCTCCAGAACCTCTGCCCTTGCCCCAAAAGTCAGCAGCCAGCCCACCAGAGATTCCTCGTCGGTGTAATCCATCTGAAACAGAAGGCGCCCGTCTTCCTGCTCCACAAAACATTCGGGGCCAAAGTCTTCCACCAGTCTCCATTTCGCATCTGATTCAAAGGCAACTTTTACCCGGATATTCGCCGGAAAGATTCTTTCATTGGACAAATCCGGCATCGGCACCGGCCTGGGCGCAAAATCTTCCTCCATTATTTTTAAACGATCCAGCCGGTTCAGTTTAAACAAACGAAAATCCTTTCGTGCCAGACACCAGCCCCACACATACCAGCTGGACCATTTGAACACCAGATAATACGGCTCCACCTGCCGGATGCTCTCTCCTCCCGGCGCATAATAATGAAATGCAATCCGCTTTCTTTCGGCAATGGCATCCTGGACCAGTGCGATTTTGGGAGCCAGGGATTCCTTATACCACGAGGACAGATCAATGAGCACGGAATCCCTGCCGCTGACGAAATCCGCTCCGCCCACCTGCAGCTTTTCCATTAACTGCCTGTAATAACTGCTGCCACTGACACTGTCCAGACTGCGCAGTCCCGCCAGAATCATCTGCATATCCCTGGAAGTCAGCAATGTCCTGTCCATGCGGTATCCTTCCATAATACGGATACCCCCGCCGGCTCCCGGCATGGTACAAATGGGGATTCCCGCTCTACACAATGCCTCTATATCCCGGTTTATCGTTCTCCTTGAAACCTCAAATCTCTCCGCCAGTTCCGGAGCAGTACATTTCTCCTTCTGCAAAAGAACTGACAAAATACCAATCAGCCGATCTGTCTTCATTTAACCCTCCTGCCTGTATCATAACAATCCAAACATGACAACTGTCTGTCATGCTTATCTTAACATTTGCGCAGATATGAAAAAAGACCCGCGGTTACCTTATTTAAGATACCCGCAGGTCAGATCCTGGGTCATTTACTTTTTTTGACACATTTTATCTTTTTATATTTGACAATTATAATTCTCGCAGTACTTTTTCTCACTTGGTAAATACAAGTTGCATTTTGAGGTATTGCTCTGACGCTCAAACCGTCTGATTTTTGCGAGAAAGAAGGCACACAGTCTCCACTCCCGTGGTCATCGGGAACATATCAACCAGGCAGCAGCGCTTCACGGCGTAGCCGGCCTCCTGGAGCATCACCAGATCGCGCATGAGGCTGGTTGGTTTACAGCTGACATAGACCATCTCGTCGACGCCGAAACGGATGATCTTGCGGAGGGCCTTCGGATTGACACCGTCGCGGGGAGGGTCGAGGATGATCATGTCCGGTTTTTCGGTGAGGTTATCCACAACCTTGAGGACATCGCCGGCAATGAATTCACAATTAGTCAGGTGGTTATCCCCGGCGTTGAGGCGGGCAGCCTCCACGGCTTCCTCGACGATTTCCACACCGACCACTTTCCTGGCGTATGGCGCCATCATCTGGGCGATGGTGCCGGTGCCGGTGTAAAGATCGTAGATGAGCTTGTCCTTTGTATCTCCCACGTACTCGCCTACTTTTTCGTAGAGAACCTCCGCTCCCAGAGTGTTGGTCTGGAAAAAGGAGAACGGAGAGATTTTAAAACGCATATTCAACAGGTATTCATAAAAATAATCCTGGCCGTAGAGGAGACGGGTCTCGTCGCTCTGCACCACATCCGCCGGACTGTCGTTTAAGGTGTGGAGAATCCCCACAATCTTTCCATCGATTTTTGCGGATGTGAGCGCCTGCACAAAGACGTCGGTATCCAGCTCCGACTGAGTGGTGGTGACCAGATTTACAAGAATATCGCCGGTCTTGACGGATCGGCGCAGCACCAGATGACGGAGGAATCCTTCCTTTCGCATTTTGTGGTAGTAGGATGCGCCGATGGACGTAAAATACTGAAGGACTGCCTGCAAAATAACCATAAAATCCGGGTCTGCGATGTGACAGTCCTTTAAGGAGACAATATCATAAAAGCTGTTTTTCCGGTGCATGCCCAGCGCCAGCGGTCCGTCCTTCTCCTCATCTCCGAAAGTGTACTCCATCTTATTGCGGTAACCGCGGGCGATGGGGCTGCCGTAGATATCTTCCACAGGGAAATCAAAGCCGGCTTTTTCAATGAGATCTTCCACCTGACGCTTTTTCAGGGCCAGCTGTTCCTCATAAGGAAGCGTCTGGTAGGCGCAGCCGCCGCAGATACCGAAATGCTGACAGACACGGTCCTGTGATGCAGTCTCCAGAGGCGACGGCGCAAGTACTTCCAGCAGGCGGCCTTCCACCCGGTCTTTTCGCTTTTTGCTGACAGAGAAGCGGATGGTCTGGCCTTCCAGTGCATTTTTTACGACCACTTTTTTCTCTTCTATATATAAGATCCCTTTGTTGGGGAACTCTGTTTTCAATACTTTTCCTTCTAAAATGTCTCCTTTTTTCATGTTCATCTCCTTCTATTCTGTTTTTCTGACTCTTCTATATGGTCAGCTCGCTGAACTTTGATTTGTAGTAGCCATGTCCGTAGTGAGCCTGTCCGTTTTCATCAATCTCCATGAGGAGAAAGGTTGGTTTGCGGGATGCCTGTCTCGGATAAGACAAACTGCCCGGATTTAAGATCGTGAGGGTATGGCCGATATCGATGAAAGGAACATGGGTATGGCCGAACATGACCACATCCACCTTTTCCTCCAGGGCTGCCCGTTTCAGATAATCGACGCCTCTGTATACATGATAGGTGTGTCCATGGACGATCATCACCCAGTAATTTCCGATCTTTGTTATGATTTTCGGCGGAAGGTCCAGATTGTAGTCGTTATTTCCAGCGACCATGTATACCGGACAGTCTACCAGTGAACGGATATAATCATCTCCGCGTTCCACATCGCCGCAATGGATGAGTGTGTCGATGGGGCCAACCTGACGGATGACACCGGACACATCATCATTACGTCCATGAGAATCACTGATCACTAAAATTCTCATTTACAAAATCTCCTTTATCATTCTGAGGGCTTTCCCTCTGTGACTGATGGCATTTTTTTCTTCTTCGGAAAGCTCCGCGGTGGTCTTTCCCAGCTCCGGCACATAGAAAATCGGGTCATAGCCAAAACCGTTTTCTCCCGCAGGTTCATCGGCAATCCGTCCCTCGATGGTGGCCCGCCTTGTCTCAATGTGTCCGTCCGGAAATGCAGCGGCGATGACGCAGACAAACCGCGCGCCCCGCACTGCCGCCGGCACGCCGTGAAGCCGGTCCAGCAGAATCTGATTTTTGATGCGGTAAGATGTGTTCTCTCCCATGTATCTGGCGGAAAGCACACCTGGTTCTTTGTTAAGGTAATCAATCTCCAGCCCTGAATCATCCGCCAATGTCAGACAGCCGGTAGCTTCCATGACGGTCTTTGCCTTGATGATAGCATTGTCCTCAAAGGTTTCGCCGTCTTCCACGATTTCCACATCCACACCTGCTTCTTTCATAGAAAGGATCTCATAATCCATGTCGCCGAGAATCTGGCGGATCTCCCGCATTTTTCCTTCGTTTCCCGTTGCAAATATCAGTTTCTTTTTCATTCTATTTATCCACACCTTTCACTCTTCTGCATTTTACCGTTTCCACAAGCTCTTATGCATACATTATCCGCCGCCTCACGCTTTGTCTGCCTGCTCCGGCCGCTTGCGCCGCGGCGGCTTCGGTCCCAGGAACTGATAGAAATAAGTCTTCATCATGCCGTTATAGATTTTTCGGTTCTTGTCCGCCTTTCTGCCGATGTACCGTTCGGCATCCTCATAGGCGGTGATAATGTATTCCGACCAGTCGTCCAGATGGGAAAACGCCTCGCCGATCTCCCGGTAGAGAATCGGCATGTCCTCTTTCTCCTCCATCCGCTCTCCGTACGGAGGATTGGTGATGACAAAACCGTACTTCTTCGGATGACGCAGTTTATGTATCGGACGCTGCTGAAAATGAATCAGTTCCGCCACACCGGCGCGGCCGGCGTTTTCTCTGGCGGCCTTTACGATAAGGGGATCAATATCATATCCCTGGATATCCATCTTCACACTGGTATCCACCAGATCCTGCGCCTCCTCAAAACCCCTCTGCCATACTTCTTCCGAAACGAGATTCTTCCACTGCTGTCCCTGGAATGTCCGGCGCATACCAGGAGCGATATTTGCCCCCATCATGGCCGCCTCAATAGGAAATGTACCGCTGCCGCAGAACGGATCGACCAAAATCCTGTCCTTATTCCACGGAGTCAGCCTGATAAGAGCCGCTGCCAGCGTCTCCTCGATCGGCGCTTTGCTGACCATCTTCCGGTACCCCCGCTTATGCAGGCTCTCGCCGGAAGTATCCAGTCCCACGGTCACCATATCTTTATAAATGGAAATACGCACCGGGTATTCCTGCCCGGTCTCTGCAAACCAGCTGATATGATAATGCTCTTTCATCCTCTCCACCATAGCCTTCTTGGCAATGGACTGGATATCGGAAGTACTGAAAAGCGTGCTTTTCACTGAGGTCGCTTTGGTGACCCAGAAACGGGCATCCTTTGGGAAATACTCCTCCCATGGTATATTTTTAATCCCCTGGAACAGCTCCTCAAAGGTCACAGCCCGAAACTCCGCCACCTTCCACAAAATCCGCTGAGTTGTCCTCAAAAAAATATTGGCTCTTACCAGAGCCTCCACATCCCCGGTAAAAGTCACTTTGCCGTCCTCTACCCGGACAATCTCGTATCCCAAATCGCTGATTTCTCTTTTGCTCACCGCCTCCAGTCCAAAATGACACGGCGCCACAAACTCATATCTGCCTTCCATTCTTCCTCCATCTGCTCTGCTGTAAATTCACTGTAAACTATAATATAGAAGTATTTTACTGATTCCGCAGGAATGTGTCAACTCCTATCCCCGCTTTGCCTCCTCCGGTCTGCAATCCCCCGGCTCCGCAGGAGCCCTTTATTCCACAAATACCATAGTCCATAGCTTATCCTCCTCTTTTTCCAGGTATCCCCGGTAAGAGGTCAGGCCTCCGGCCACGCTGTATGCCTCCACACCCTCTTCTCCCAGCTTTTTGGCCGCCAGCAGGCTGGCTGCCCCTGTGTCGCAATATAAAAATACCGGCATGCCGTTCTCCGGCCTGTATCCTCCCTGCAGTATTTTTTCCAGCGGCACATGTTCCGCCATGGGAAGATGGCCGTTTCTGTAATCTTCTTCTGAACGAACGTCCACAAGAATCCCTTTCTTATCATAGCATAATCTGAGCGCATCCGATACGGAAATAAAATTCAGCATGAACTGTTTCCTCCCCTGTCCTTTACTATCATATTATGCAGCAAAACTGCCCGGTTTCCTGTTCCATGGCGGCACGCTCCCTGCCGGATAGTTTTTCACTTAACAGCAAATCCCATCTGTATTTCTTAAATAAAAAACAAAGAGGCTGCCTGCCGGTCTGAATCTTCTGCCGGCAATACAGCCTCCATGCTCATTTATTCCATTGTCTTCGCAACACAGTCATCGGTGCCATGAGTTTTGCGGCACCGTCCACCGCATCCCGGACTTTGCGGCACATTTACCAGCACCACCGTGTGCCGGACGGCAGATAATTCCTCGCGCCTTTATGGATCCGGCAAATTTGCCCGTTCTGCCGGCGCCAAAAATCATCGCTGTCCTTCGGCACTGTCTCTGCCCCGCCTTTGCTCAGATGCCCTTGCCCGTCCCCGTCGGATTCATCATCAGACTGATTCCGGGAACTGTTCTGAGAACCGCTCTTTGAAGAACTTCTCGGGCAGTTCTGACTGCTGTTTCTGGAAGAATTTCCGGAACGGTTTTTTGCGTTATTCTGACTGTTTTTCTGATTTTTAGACATAAGATTTACTCCTTTCCCGCTCACGCTTTACGCTGTGAACTGACAGAAACAGTATACCCATGCCCCTGAAAAGTATTCCTGACAAATGTATTTTGTCCGAAAATTATTTTGCAAGAATCTTTTTAAATTTCTTCTTGCCACGTTTTAAAACATGACCGTCTCCCTGGAAATCATCCATGGTGTAAGAAGCTTTGATATCCGTTACTTTCTCGCCGTCCATGGTAACGCCGCCCTGGGTTACATTTCTTCTTGCCTCGGAACGGGTTGCCGCCAGCTCTGCTTTTACCAGAAGACTCAGGATATCAATGCTGCCGTCCGTAAAGTCTTCCTCCGCCAGCACACATTCCGGCATATCTTCGCCTGCCGCGCTGCCCTGCACGAAGAATGCTTTTGCTGCGCTCTCTGCCTTCTTTGCCTCTTCCTCGCCATGCACCAGTTTGGTAAGTTCGTAAGCAAGGATTTCTTTGGCTTTATTTAACTGGCTGCCTTCCCAGTCTGCCATGGCGTCGATTTCTTCCAGCGGCAGGAAAGTCAGCATACGGATACATTTCATAACATCGGCGTCAGCCACATTTCTCCAGTACTGGTAGAAATCAAACGGAGAAGTTTTATTCGGATCCAGCCATACAGCGCCGGACTGAGTCTTACCCATTTTCTTGCCCTCGGAGTTCAACAGCAGGGTGATAGTCATGGCGTAAGCGTCTTTGCCAAGCTTACGACGGATCAGCTCTGTTCCGCCCAGCATATTGCTCCACTGGTCATTGCCGCCAAACTGCATATTACAGCCGTATTTCTGGTATAATGCGTAGAAGTCGTAGCTCTGCATGATCATGTAGTTAAACTCCAGGAAGGACAGGCCTTTCTCCATCCGCTGTTTATAGCATTCAGCACGAAGCATGTTATTGACGGAGAAGCAAGCTCCCACTTCACGGAGCAGATCCACATAATTAAGATCCAGCAGCCAGTCCGCATTGTTGACCATCAGCGCCTTGCCGTCGGAGAAATCGATAAAACGGCTCATCTGCTTTTTAAAGCACTCAATATTGTGATCGATGGTCTCCTTGGTCATCATCTGACGCATGTCAGTCCGTCCGGACGGATCGCCGATCATTCCGGTTCCGCCTCCCAGCAGGGCGATCGGTTTATTGCCTGCCATCTGCAGACGTTTCATCAGGCACAGAGCCATGAAATGTCCCACATGAAGGCTGTCCGCCGTCGGGTCAAAACCAATGTAGAAAGTCGCCTCTCCCGCATTGATCATCTTTTTGATTTCCTCTTCATTGGTCACCTGAGCAATAAGTCCCCTTGCCACTAATTCATCGTATAATGTCATCTTTCTTTCCTCCTGATTTGTAGTGCGTAAAAAGGAGTTCTGCCACATGGAACTCCTGAGCCGAGTGCAGCCGCATCTGCGGCATCTTCCTATCCGCCGCAGCGCGGTCCTCGCAGATCGTTTTTTATTTCATAGAAATACAATTTCTTATGAAATAAAAACGCCCCTATCTGTTCAAACAGATAAGGGCGAAAGTTCTCGCGGTACCACCTTATTTCACTGACAGCTTACGCTGTCCGTCTCATGAGGCTGCGTATTCACAGTCTCAGCGGGAATAACGCCCGCCACCCCGTCACAGCCTACAGGGAGATCCGCCAGGACTGCTCTCCTTCGTCCCTGCGCAGGAACCGGAAGCATCTCCAGCAGCCTTCTGTCCGTCATCTGCCATACGCATCCGCCGTCTCTTGGCTCTCCGTTCAGTGTGCAACTCGGGAATGTATTCACTGTCCACAGTCCTATTGGCCTTTCACCAGCCGGCCGCTCTCTGGATATTCCTGCGAAAGCTACTTGTTTCCGTCACCGTTTTTATCATCTTTGTGGTTGTTATCTCAATCGGATGATTTTTGATGTAACCTATTGTAAGCAAAAAAACAGGGTTTGTCAACCAGAAATCTTCCAGTCGGAAGTCTTTTAACCCAACGGGAATTCCAACGCACTTGCTACATCAGGACATGTAACAGTTCAGCCATGACATCTCAGAAACTCGCTGCTAATGCAGCTTACCCGGCACTGTGCGCCTGTTTCCTCGATTATGGCTGAACGGTTACCAAAATATAACCGCCGGTGTTCCGTCTCCGGCTGAAATACACGTGGGTGTCCTCTGTATTCCGCTGAGGGAACATATAAGAAAGCAAATCGGAAAGCTCTGCTTTCTTAAGCCGCTGCCAGTCTCCCGACCACTCTCTGGTGGCGGAATCCGTGAAGATCACCCGCCCGCTCTCATCCTCTCCCAGGAGAATCATGGTATGATACGAACCGGCGAACCGCTTGTCAAACCACCGGACAATCCGGCCGTTCTCTCTTTTCATACGGCTGGTCTCCACCACCACCGGCCGGCCGGAACGAAGATGCGCGCCAATCTCTTCCATGGCCTCGTCATCCGCAAAGGCTCCCACATACCGGTGCGGCACCTGATAATCCGTAAGAATCCGGGAAATGCCATAGAGGGAAACCGGCATCTGTCTGGCGATATGTCTGCTGTAATTCTTCTGCCAGACCTTTTCATCAAAATGTTCTCTCTCCACCCGGGCGATGGTCTCATCGGGACGCAAATCAAGATACTGCGGCACATAGGCCGCCAACAGGGTAGTCAGCGAACAGCAGGCACAGCCATGCCGGGTCATATATTCGCTGTACGCACCATAAGTTCCGGCTTTTTGTTGAAAAACGCGGAACACGCGGGCCTCCGGTCCGTTCCCGCCGCTTCCTCTGTCTTCGGATACCACCGTTTTGGTCCGGGCTGCCCGGATTGTCCGGGTTGTCTGCGTTGTCCGGGTCATCTGGTTCTCCGTTTCCTCCTCAGACATTTTAATCACAACTTCCAGCTCCGGGCCGTCGAGACGTCCGGTCTTTCCTCCGGGCGAAAGAAAATACCGCCCCGAAGCGTCCTTTTTCCAATATAGAATTATTCTGTCTTTGTTATCTGTCATATTTTCTCCGGAAATAAAAAATCATCGAACAAACAGAAATCCCGCCGACGGACTGCCATCGGCGGAACTTTCCGATCAATATTTAAAAATCGCCACTCCATATGCCGGCAGGTCATAAGCGATAGAGTATTTACGGTCATCGCAAGGCTTCTTCACCGGCTTGTACACTTCCGGACGTTTCTTTCCGGAACCGCCGAATTCCGCAGCGTCGCTGTTCAGGATCAGCGTATGTTTCCTGCGGCAGGTGGTGCCCACCCGGTAATCCGGTCTTGCCACCGGCGTAAAGTTGCAGACGAAGAGCAGATTGTTCTTGCCGTTCTCGGAATGTCTGGTGAAGGAGAAAATGCTCCTGTCGCCATCGTTGGCGTTGATCCACTCAAATCCTTCCGGATAGCAGTCATACTCGTAAAGGCATTTATTTTTATTGTAAATGTGCAGAAGCGCCCGCACAAAGTTCTGCAGCTGACGGTTTCTGTCTTTCTCCAGCAAGAACCAGTCAAGCTCTCTGGCCTCGCTCCACTCCTGATGCTGTCCGAAATCCTGTCCCATAAACAGAAGCTTCTTGCCCGGATGTCCGGTCATAAAAGCATAACCCACCATCAGATTGCGGAACTTATCATCGTAAAGTCCCGGCATCTTCTCGATCATGGAACATTTCAGATGTACCACCTCATCGTGGGAGAGTACCAGCATATAATTCTCCGCATAAGCATACATCATGGCAAAAGTCATCTTGTTATGGTTATATTTTCTGAAATACGGGTCCAGCTTCATGTATTCCAGGAAGTCATGCATCCAGCCCATGTTCCATTTGAGGCTGAAATTCAATCCGCCGTACTCTGCCTTGTCCGTTACTTTCGGCCACGCGGTGGATTCCTCCGCGATCATCACAGCGCCAGGATTCCGTCCCTCCACCACGGTATTCAGATGTTTAAAGAACTCAATGGCTTCCAGGTTCTCATTGCCGCCGTAAATATTCGGCACCCACTGTCCGTCTCTCCGGCCGTAATCCAGGTACAGCATGGACGCAACGGCATCCACACGCAGGCCGTCAATGTGATATTTCTCGATCCAGTACAGAGCGTTGCAGATCAGGAAATTCTTGACTTCTGTCTTGCCGTAATCAAATACTTTGGTTCCCCAGTCCGGATGCTCGCCTTTTCTCGGGTCCGCATACTCATAAAGGCAGGTGCCGTCAAATTCAGCCAGTCCGAAGGCATCCCGAGGGAAATGCGCAGGAACCCAGTCAAGGATGATGCCGATCTTATGTTCATGCAGGTAATTCACAAAATACTGGAAGTCCTGTGCGGAACCATGGCGGGATGTCGGCGCAAAATACCCTGTCACCTGATAACCCCAGGAACCGTCAAACGGATGTTCCGCGATACCCATCAGCTCCACATGGGTATAGCCCATATCTTTCACATATTTCGCCAGCTCCACTGCCAGCTCTCTGTAGTTATAGAAACCGTCCTCATCTTCATCGGTGATCGGATGTTTCTTCCAGGAACCCGGATGCACCTCATAGACAAACATCGGATCTTTCCGCACATCAAACTTTCTCCGGTGTTCCATCCATTTCTTATCGCCCCACTTAAAATCAGAAATATCTGTTACCACGGAGGCGTTGTTCGGTCTCTTTTCCATCTGGAAGGCATAAGGGTCTGTCTTCAAAACATCGTTGCCCTGTTTGGTTGTGACGCAGTACTTGTAAATCTCCCCTTCTCCCAGATCTGGAATAAACAGTTCATAAATTCCCATCGGCTCTGTTCTTTTCATTAAATGTGCTTTTCTGTCCCATTTATTGAAATCACCCACAACAGAAACCTTCTGAGCATTTGGCGCCCACACAGCAAAAAATACCCCCTGCTGCCCCTCCAGTGTCATCGGATGCGCGCCCAGCTTATTATATAAATCATAATGGGTACCCTGGCCAAAAAGATACTGGTCAAACTCCGTTATAAAATCATAAGCCGACTCACTATTCTGCTTTTTATTTTTTATCTGTTTACTATCCTGCATCTGTAAATCCTCCCTACGTTTGGTTTAATACAGTATATCATAAAATGACATAAAAAACATCTTTAATTTACATATCTTTAGCTATTATGCATAAAAACCAGAGCCCCGGATCCAATTTCCTATCCGCCGCAGTGCGATCCTCGCGGAGCGTTTTTTATTTCATAGGAATGCAATTTCCTATGAAATAAAAAAACTCTGTCTGTACAGAAAAATGTCCTTTCAAACACTTCTCTGCAGACAGAGTATCTTATGTTTCTTTATTCTCTTTCATGCCCTCCATGATGTCTGTGGGGGCAGTGCGGGGAGAATCTTATTCGGAGATTACCTTGATCCAGCCTTCCGGAGCCTCAATGTGGCCCATCTGGATGCCGGTCAAGGTATCGTAAAGCTTCTTCGTTACCGGACCCATTTCATCCATACCGCTTGGGAAGCAGATTTCTTTTCCGTGGTCGTCAATCTTTCCAACAGGAGAGATAACAGCTGCGGTACCACAGAGACCACATTCCGCGAAATCTTTTACTTCATCAAAGTATACCGGTCTGTGCTCTACTTTCATTCCCAGATAATGTTCTGCAACATATACGATGGAACGACGGGTGATGGATGGAAGGATACTGTCAGACTTCGGTGTTACCAGGGTACCATCTTTGGTGATAAAGATAAAGTTAGCTCCGCCGGTCTCCTCCACCTTGGTTCTTGTGGCAGCGTCCAGATACATGTTCTCATCATAGCCAAGACGATGTGCCTCCACGATCGGATACAGGCTCATGGCATAGTTAAGACCTGCCTTGATATGTCCGGTTCCGTGAGGTGCCGCACGGTCATAATCACAGACACGGATGGTGATCGGTTTTGCACCGCCCTGGAAATACGGGCCCACCGGTGTCACAAATACACGGAACTGATACTCTTCGGAAGGTTTTACTCCGATGACCGCATCCGATCCGAACATATACGGACGGATATACAGAGTCGCTCCTGAGCCAAACGGCGGAACATAAGCTAAGTTCGCCTGCACAGTTTTCACTACTGCATCTACAAATTTATCTTCCGGATAGACAGGCATCTCCAGTCTTCTGCAGCTGTCCGCCATACGCGCTGCATTCAAATCCGGGCGGAAGCAGACTACTTTGCCGTCTTCCGTTGTATAAGCCTTCAGTCCTTCAAAACATGTCTGTGCATACTGAAGAACACCGGCACATTCACTGATCACTACTGTGGCGTCGTCTGTCATGGTACCTTCATCCCAGGCGCCGTTTTTATAATTTGCCACAAATCTGGCATCTGTCTGCCGATAATTAAATCCTATGGAACTCCAGTCTAAATTTTTCTTTTCCATAACTATAACTTCCTTTCTGCCTCTGCAATTGCAACCATTGTATCACAGTTTCTGCAGATTTTCCATGATTTATCGGCAGGTTTCGAAAAAAATGCAATTTAATTTAGTTAATATTTCATTTGCCTAAGAAATAAAAGGAAACTGTCCTTTTTGTCATACATTTTGTCAGCCTTCCATTAATTTCTTTTCCTCATTCTTCACATATTTGCGGTAGGCTTTTAATTCGTTCCGCATATGTCTCCTGCGCTCTTTCTTCGTCATATGGCGGAACCGTTCTCTCGGGAAAATGTGCTCCCGTCCTTCTGCCAGATCTTCAAGGATGCCTTCCACAGCTGCTGCTCCTTCCAGCTTCCTTTTCTGAAGAGTATATTTGGAATACACATTCTTCACCTGATATCCCCGCTGCTCCATCTCATTTTTCGCGGTCTGTATGGCCTTTAACTCTCTGCTTCCGCCGGTTACCAGAATCATGTGGGATTCTTTTTTATCCGCAATGAGACGCCAGATCACATGGGAAATCTCATAAGGAATCTTTCCATTCTTACTTTCAAAAACCAGACCGATGCTGGCGCCCGTGGCAAAAATCATGGATTTGTCCCGGTGTTCCGATGCCTTTCTGACATCCACATTCCCGTACTTCTCAAATTCACTGACATAATCGCAGCAGCTCTGTTTTGTGTCATCATAAAAAATAACCAGTTTTTTCAAAATATCCTGCACCTCTTCTTTTTTATAAAATACTACCATCGGTTTATTTATTCATATGCGCTCTGTGTCCATTACAGTACCCTGCTGATATTCTGGTTTACCTTTCTAGCGACCCTGGCTAACACTTCCTGCTCTTCCTCTGTCACTCCATCCAGTACGATATCCTGAATATTCTTATAAATATCTCTCAGCATTTCTATGATGGCGCCTGCATCTTCCTATCCGCCGCAGTGCGATCCTCGCGGAGCGTTTTTTATTTCATAGGAATGCAATTTCCTATGAAATAAAAAACCGGGTAAAGTCTGCTGCCAACTGCAGTTCCTTTACCCGGCGTCTTTATGTAGTTCAATTATCCGTGATATTTTCTCAGATACAGATTGCCCGCATCGTCACAAGAATATATCTCCACCGTAAAATATATCTTCACCGCAAACGCTCCTCCAGGCGCTGTTTACTGCGGATTCACCAGAATATAGCCGCCGCAGGCGGATTCTGAAGTGTAGTATACGGAAGTGGATGTAGGGTTTGTACATGGGAACATGTACTGTACCAGCTCCATCACAGTGGCGTACTTGATTCTTCTCTGATCGCCGAAATAATCGGCCCGGTCCGCAGAATCAGCCACGATGGCGTATCCGTTATCGGTCATGCCCAGCAGGACCAGCGTATGCTTGCTGTTGGACCATTTGGCGTCACTGCCAATCTTCTTTACCTCAATGATGACGGCGTTGCCGGTCTTCAAATGATTCGTGATCTGCTGAACGGCCGTGGCCTGATCAAACTGTCTCACATACTCATTGGACACATTGTAGGCGTCCAGAATCTTCGTGATACCGTAAAGGGAAACAGGCATCTGTTTGCTCTGCGCTTTGCTGTAATTCTCCTGCCATGCCGTGCCGAAAATCCGTCTCTCGATGGACTCGGTCATGTAGATCGGCCCCATCTTCATACCTGAATATCCGCTCAACACGGTGGAAACTGCGCAGGCAGCACATCCATGGGCAGGCATATAACCAGAGTATACGCCGTTATCGCCGCTGGTCTTATTCACGCTGGCGGACTGCCTGTATACCGTATAGGTTCTTGTTCCCGGGTAACTTTCCACTGTCACATCCAGTACATCTGCCACGCTTGTGGATGGCAGAGCGCTCATCGGCGTGGTGATATTCCCCGGCGATACAGCCTTCACCGTACATTGAAGGGCTGCCTTTCCGGTCTTACAGGTAATGGTGGTGGTGCCGCCGTATCCGTTAGCTGTGACCACTCCGTTGGCGTCCACGGAAGCCACCGACGCATTGGCGCTGGACCACCGGCAGTCGTCTCCTGTTTTGCTGACACTCAGCTGATACTGAGAGCCCACAGCCAGCCGCAGAGAGGTGGTGTTGAGGGCCGCCACATAGACCTTACATTTCAGCGTTCCGGACGTTGTCTTACATTTGATAACCGTTTTCCCCGTCTTCTTTGCTTTGACCACGCCCTTCTTGCTCACCTTGGCAATCTTTTCATTGTTGCTGGACCAGCTGATGACCTTTGTATTTTTGGCCTTCAACGTATATTTTGTTCCTTTGCTGAGTGTCAGGGTGCTGGTGTTTAACCCCGTCACCGTCACCTTGCAGCGAAACTCTTTTTTCCTGGTCTTTGCGGTGATAACCGCCTTGCCGCCCTTGACAGCGGTAATTCGTCCCTTTTTATTTACAGCGACCACATTCGGCTTGCTGCTGGACCACTGCACCTTGGCGGATGAATCTTTGATCTTAAGCTTCTTGGTGGTTCCCTGTTTTAATTTCAGCGAGGTATAATTGATTCTCGCCGCTGCCTGCACCTCTGTCTGCGCTTTCGGCAGGAACAACACTCCCGCAAGTACAAACAGAGCGGCAAACAGCCATTTCGTATGTCGCTTCATATCCGTCTCCTTTCTCCTTCCTGCTACTTCTGCAGTTCCTTCAGCCACAGGCAGGAAATCAGTTTCATTCCTTCTTTATTAGGATGAACGCCGTCGATGGTCTCATACTCCGCATGATAGCCGGCGAGATCCGCCAGATGAACTCCCTCTTCCAGAGCGGTTTTCCTGATGATATCAGAATAAATACCGGGAGAGAGAACGCTCTCCACATTGAAAAACATTTCTTCTTCCTCCACCGGTCTGCCCCGCAGCAATGTGGCGCACCAAAGCTCCGCCTTCGGATACAGACGATTGAGGCGCTGCAGCATCCGCCGGTATTCATATTCAAACTCCTGCGGATTCACGCCAAATCCCCAGTCGTTGGCGCCCATGGCCACAAGAATCATATCCGGATCACCCTCGGCTCCCAGAGCCTGCAGCCTCTGCTCCGATGTTCCGGAGGAAGCAAGACTGCCGGATACCGTACTCCCGGCGTAGGAGTTATTGATGCCCAGCACGCCGCCCAACCCCTGGATCACCTGCATCCACCAGGTATCGTCCGGGCTGGTCACGCCGGTCTCTCCCTGTCTCCACGAATCGTAAAAAAGCGCTTCGTCCGGTGTATACCCGGCAAATGTACTGACGGAATCTCCCAGGATTGATATTCTTTTTTTCTGCATCTCCAACCTTCAGCCTCCCCTTTCTTCTCCATTATTTTTTCCGGTCAAAAAGTACTCCGGATACCTTTGGTCCGGCGTTGGCTGCCACTGCCACGCCAATCTGATAGACTTCCGTCGGGCCGTAGCCGACCTTCTCCGTCATCTTCTGTATCATCTCGTCCGCACAGCTTTGATCGCTGCCGTAAACAACCTGATACTCCGATCCCGGTTCCATCTCCGCCACGGTCATATCTGCAATTTTGGCCACCACTTTCTTTTCTCCCCGGCATTTGGCCGCGGTGGTGATCTCACTATCCCAGATCTTCATGATCGGCTTGATCCCAAGCTTGTCGCCAACGAAGGCGGCGGCGCTCGGAATCCGTCCGGATCTGCCGGCGTATTTCAGATTATAAATGCCAAAATAAACACAGCGCCGCACCAGAATATCTTCCAGATACCGGTTGATCTCCTCTGCGGATGCCCCTGCCTCCGCCATCTGACAGGCCTTGATCACCGGCTGGCCGTAGGCGCCGGAATAACTGCGCCCGTCATGACTGTAAATAGAAATCTTACCCTCACACTCCGGATGCTCCTCAAAAAATGTGTCGATGGCCAGTAGTGAATTCTGATAGGTGGCTGATCCCTTAGAATTGATCATCACAAGAATGACATCTGTGCATCCCTTCTGATAGCACTCATAATACAGCTCCTCAAACTGATAGGAGGTGATCTGTGAAGTCTTTGGCACATCTTCCTGTTCCTCCATCAGTTTATAAAAGCCTTCATTATCCATATCCACTCTGCTGAGATATGACTTCTCCCCTATAACGACCGGAAATGGAATAATGTGTATATCGTATCTTTTTTCATTTTCATAAGAAATGTCACTGGCTGAATCGGTGATAACCTGAATTTTCCCCATATTTTTCTATCCTTCCATTGTTTTGCTCAGCTGAATAACGCCCCGCTTTTTATTGGCGGAAAACGTCATAAAACAGTGTTTTCATTATCTTTAGTATTATAAAGGAGCCCCTGTTTTATGTCAACACAGCGAAACTTCCGGGAATAAATTCTGCCAGGCCGCGACGACGGCGCATCGTCTGAGCCGGCATATATCTGAATCACTGAATAATATCATCACATCACTGAATGCTGTCATCCAAACGCCGGCCTTTCAAAACTGCAGAAAACTACAATATTATTATAGAAGCAGAAAAACCACAAAATATGTTTTTTGTAAAAAAATCCAAACTTACAGGAAAAGAGGAGGATCCACCGATATGTCTCCTCCTCTTTCTGTCACAGTTTCTCAGCTGATATGCCAACTGATTACTTTTCACGATCATATATGTATCTTTATATGGTAATCCCCCTTGCGGCGGTCAATCCTTATTCCTCTTCTTCCACACAGGCAAGGGCAAGACCTGTCGCCACCGCGTTTCTCGGGCCTTCACATCCACGGATGTTGCCCCGTCCGGCAACGATCTCATACTCGGACAGCGCGTCTGTTACCATGTTCGGGATCTCAAAGTCGAGGGCTGAACCGCCGACCATAACCACAAACTGAATATCTCTCGGATTGCCTGTCGGGCTTACCTTCGATAAGGAACGAACCGCGTTGGTCACGAAGACCTTTCTCTTGGCCTCCATACGTACCTGGCGCACTCTTTCCATGGATTCCATTCCTTCCAGCGGAACAAGCTCTCCGTCGTCTTTTACCAATACCACCTTGGCAAATACGGAAGTATCCAGTGGTTTGTCAAAGAACTGCGCAGTGCCGTCCTCATGACGGATGTGGAACAGACTCTCCACCAGGGCCAGCGGGTACTTCTTGATATCTTCCGCCAGATCAAAGTCGTCCAGTCCCAGCTCAGACTGAATCAGAAGAGATACCATGTTACCGGCGCCGGCAAGATGAATCAGCTTCACCTTTCCTTCCCGGTTGATGATAGAAGCGTCGGTGGAACCGGCTCCCATATCCACGATAGCCAGCGGTGTGCTGGTTCCCGGTGTGGTGAGCGCACCCTTGATAGCCATGTCTGCTTCCACGCCGCCCACGTAAACCGGCACATTGAGCTTCTCAGAAAGAACTCTGGCGATAATCTCCATCTGCAGGCGGTCTGACTTAACCATAGCCGCGATACCCACAGCGTTCTCCAGGGAAAATTCATCGGCAATGCCTCCTTTTACCTTCTGAGGATTGAAGGTATCCACTGCCAGAAGATCCTGAATCTTGATATCTCTTTTGTGCTTGTCCGTAAGGTTCGCCATAACCCGGCGCACCTTGTCCAGCATATTTCCGGCATTGGTTCCCACCTCGCCCTGGATATCCTCAATATCCGGGATGGATGCAATGCCTTCCATGATCCTTTCCGCTCCTTCGTCAACGTCCACTTCCACTTCTTTTTTGCTGCCAATGACGGTGATCGTTCCCGCCTTAATGCTCCGCTCCTTCACATCGCCTTCCGGTGTCTTGATGACCACGCCGGAACGAGTTCCGATCAATGACCGCGCAATCGGAACCACCCGCTTGGTCTCCTCGGAAGACAGATTAAATAAGGTAGCGATTCCGTATGGATTGGACAGCACCGATACAACACTTCCGATCGGAGCCACTTCGATGGCACACTCCATACCCAGAGGAACCTTCTCGATCATAGTCACCTCATCAATCACCGGTACTTTTTTGTCCAGACGATTGGTAATAAGCGTACCATCGTCGGTCTGGGCAATGGCTCCCTTGATCGTCACATTCTTCTTAGCCTCGTTCATCAGGCGGGCCGCCTCAGCGAAATCCACGCTGGACGGGATCACAACGATGACATCCTTCTCCTCCGTGATCTTGGAAAGCTCAGTGACCAAAACTGAAGTTCCAACGCCGATTCCTGTTCCTCCCGGTGTACTCGGATTATGTCCGATCACCGTGGACTCTGTGATGATCGTCTCGGAGATGGTCTCCATGGCCACATCTCCGATTACCGGTGCGGCCTCATTGATCCGGATCTCATCCAGATCTGAATACTCAAGACCTACCTTTTTAAGGGCGTTATTCAGTGACATGAACACGCCGTTGATATTTTTCAATGTACCCTTGATACCGGTGGTCGGTCCGATACCGCTGGCAAGAAAATGTATATCTTTTCCCTCGATTCTGGCAAGAGCAACTTCCGTTGTGGCATTGCCAATATCAACACCCGCTACAAACTTCATACGTTTCCATCCTTTCCTGCCTGCTATTCAGCCATCTTTCGTGCAGCACACGTCTGAATAAAAAAGCATATAAATCTGTTTAAATTATAACATTTGCACAGGAAAGGGTCAAACATTAACAGACATAATTTCTTGATGACCTGCTGTACAAATCGCAAATTTTTGTTGTCACAATGGTACTGTATCAGTAAAATCTTGTAGCGCGCCTTTCAAATATTCACTCTTACCCCCCTCAGTCTTTCTCACAACACCAGGTCATAATTTTTCTAAAACCCCCATCACACAATGGATAAATTCCAGGGCACTGCCGTAGACCGCCTTTCTGTCTCCTATCTGCATAAGTCCCTGCCAACTCTTATTTCTGCGGAATCTGGTCTCCACATACATTACATGATAAGACGAAGTATCAATCTCCTCATATCCTCTCCCCCTTGTAGTGTCAAAGTTCCAACCACAAACATTATCCAAAATAGTTCCCGTCCACTTTTCTTTATCATCCCATTTTCTGATTTGAGATTCTTCCTGAGGATATCCCAACAAGTCATAAATTCGATTCATCTTTACAATCATGTCTCCTATTCCCTGAAAAAAGACAGGTTCCGGAATATGCATATTATAGATATCTCCTTCTATTTCATTATCTTTCTTCCGAAATGTGATAATCATCTCTGCAGAAAAGCACGTTATTCTATGTATCTTCTGAAATCTTCTTTCTTCTTCTGTCATCTTATCTTTTATCATCTATCTCATCCCACCTTTTTTAGTGTATTGAAAAAACCGATGCCAGGATTTTCGTGACATCGGTTTCTTCAATCTCTATCGGCTCTGTTTTCTTCTTTTCCATAAAATCAGCACAGCGCATAAAACCGCCGCTCCACAGGTGCCGCCCCAAAGAAGAATCTGATTATCATCTCCTGTTTTTTTACTGGTCGTCCGACGCTCTGTTGTCTCCTGCGTCTTTTCACTCGTTGTACTGTTTTCTTTGTTTTCCGGGTTATTCTCAACTGGTGTTTCCGGTTCTTCCATATAATATCCGTCCGGCACATCCAGATATACGTTGCTGACAGTCGCCGTGCCGTTTGCGTTGCTCTGATTCTCGATGGCGATCACTGGCGCCTGCCCTGCGTTGTCCGCTATCAGGTCTTCACCGGAGATACTGTAATACTGCCCTTCCTGACTTCCGGCGCTGCCTTGCAGCTCCTGATAAGGAATGGCGTTGCCCTCCGCGTCTGTCTCAAAAATGTAATACGTTCCCACCGGGATTCCGGTAAAGGTCACCGTATTGCTGCTGGCATTCTGAATCTGGATCTTCTTTACATTTTTGCCTTTGCCGCCGTAAGGAATCTTGCCCTCCGCGTCAAGGAACAGGCCCACATAGAATGCGGAATCCCGGGCGTAGAGTTCTCCCAGCGCATCCCCGTCAAAGTATTTCAATGCTTTTTTTACCTGAATCGTTCCCAGGCGCATAAGATCCACCGCCTTCGGCATACAGGTGATATCATACTCCCAGTTTTTGCCGTCACTGCAGTTTGGCAATGACACAAGAAATGGAGAAATCGTACCGTAATCACCGGCAATCTCCTCTAAGATCAGATACACGCCCTGCTCCAGGATGCCTTCGCCGGAAGCGTCCTTCCCGAAGGTTATCACACCGGAAGCTCCTGTGGTCTGTACTTCCAGCGGTTCCACGGCCGATCCGGCTGCCTTAATCGCAGTCCTGAGCGTCTCCGCCATGCTCTCATTCTCCCCGGCGGTGGAGATTCCATTTAAGTCCAGGCCTTCCAGCCCGGCCATTTCTTTAAAATCCTCGCTCCAGTCATACCGGAAACCGTTGCCTTCCCGCGCCAGATCTCCAACCTGATACAGGCTCAGATGGACATTTTCCCGGTCTGTTCCGATGTCCTGAAGCTCTACGGTAATGCTTCCCTTTCTATCGGCATCGTAGTCTTTCGATACCTCTGCCGCCGTGCCGTCCGTCTCGTCCGCATACACATTTTCATGGAAAAACAGACCAGACAACAGGCACAGCATCAGAAAAAATGTAAAGAGAACTCCAACTTTTTCTCTTTTTACTGACAGCGTCTTCATTGTTTCGCCTCCTCTTTGTTCGTCCTTCTTCTTCTGCGGACCAGAAGCCCGGCCGCCAGAACAGACAGCGCCAAGACCGCAGCGGCAGCCACCGACGGTATCTTCGCGGAAAAATCAGACCCTTTCTCGTTCCGGTCTTCTTCCCGGTTCGGAATCCGATGTCCCCGCACCAGCAGCCGATGGGTATTGATCCCGTATGGCGTGCAGGTGACCAAGGTACACAGATCCTCGCCCTCCACAATCTCCAGCTGGCTCATATCCTCCGGTTCCACCACCACAATCTGATCCACCTCATAGGTGAGCGTCCGTTCCAACACCTGCAGCAGAAAGACGTCCCCCTCTTTCAGTTTGTCCAGATCCGTAAATAATCTGGCGGACGGCAATCCCCTGTGACCGGAGATCACACAATGCGTTCCCTCTCCTCCTACCGGCAGAGAGCTGCCTTCCAGATGTCCCACCGCGTTCTGCAGCACAGCGTCGTCCGTGCCGTGATAGATGGGCAGAGAACAGTCAATGGCCGGTATATCGATGTAACACATGATGCCGGTATCCGATACATTTAACAGGCTGTCATATTCTTCCCGGTCTTCCTCCGTCATCACATATCGGTCCGGGTTCTTTCGCAGCTTCTCATTATATTGCTCGGCCTCTCCCCACATCCGGTCGTAGTCTTCCTGCTTAAGCTCATCCACGTGCTGCGTATAGTCGATGATCGCTCTGGACTGATGCAGTCTGTTCCAGAAATCACTGACGGTGGGATATAAAAGCAGAGACACCCCGGCCAGGAAGATGCAGACGATGACAATCGTGACAATCCTGCTCCTCCCCCGCCGGTCTCTCTTATCTGTTTTCATCAATTATCTGTCCGTATGCTTCCGATTTCTGAGGATGAGCAGCGCGCCTGCCGCGATCACCAGAACGCCGCCTGCCACGTAGAGGACGGTGGTACCCATGCCGCCGGTACCCGGAAGCAGGGAACCGGTCTTGTTGACGATGTGGACACCGCCATCCTTCCATGTACCATTGCTCACAGTAGCTTCAAGATTATTCTCTTTTACAGAAATCACCACACGTTCTGCCAACTTGTTATATCCATCCGGAGCCTTTATCTCCTCAAGATAATAGTCGGTATTGGCGTCGAATCCTTTGATCTCCAGCTGACCATCTTTAGTTGTGATATATTCCACACCGGTTTCTTCATCTTTGGCAAGGCGGTATACGCCATCTACACCCTGATTAACCTGAACCAGTGCAATCTCATTGCCACCGGTTTTCGCATCGTACAATTTAAACTGTGCGCCATCGAGAACTTTATTTGCACCGTCAGTTTTTACAACGTCAACTTTGAAGGTGTAGGTTTTGGTCTTGTCCCATGTTGTTTCATCCCTGCTGTCTTCACCAAATGCTAATTTCGTTTCGTTCGTGTTCGCACCCGTAGACACTTCTGCTTTTTCATTCAAAACAGCGCTGTAGGTCACTACGATACATGTATCATTTTTGATGGTGTTAAGGTATGCCTCTGTAAATGTAATCTCAAAATCACAGCCGTCAGCCAAACTCTCTGTCTTAATGTCATAATATTGACTATTCAAATCCGTACTATTCACCTGAACTTTGATAGAAGCTGCATCTAAGGTTAAGCCTTCGCTCATCACATCGTGAAGCACATAGCTCTGCGCGCCTTCTTTAGCGTTAATCGTTGTTTTGAAATTCACGGTATCACCGATCTGCGCGGTGTTCTCGTCGCCCCAACCTCCGTCAGACTCTTCTGCCTTCGAGTCTTCCTGCACTTTTTTATCTACCGATGGGGGATCGTTCTTTTCTTCCATCGTCACACCAGGTGTGGTCGTGTCCAGAGAACAGAGAGTACCCACTGTGGTATCAACTAAGTAATAACCAAGGTTCAAAGAATTAAATGTTACTGTTGTAGACGTGGAGTCTTTGTCCTCTAATGTTGTTGTTTCATCCGGGGCAATATTACTTTCTTCCGCATGAGCCAACGCTGCCTTTGCGAAAGCAGCCGCGTCTGCGTCTTTAACCCATGTCACATATCCCTGATCGTCAATGGAAACATATTGTATCTGGGTCTTCAGCCAACTTGCCCATGCAGAATTTGCCTTGTACGCATACGCTCCTTCTTTGTTACCATCTCCATTAGGATCAGCATCTGTATTATAACTTTCCAGCACCAGAATCTGATATGCATTATATGTATGACCTTTTATAGCATCATTGATGGTAATTGAACCACTGTTGTCATTGGTTCCCTTTGCCGCATTCACCACCGCCACATTGGACATGGTAAGGATCATAACCAGCGCCAGAAGGCAACCTGCTAACTTCTTTAAATGTTTCATCTGTTTTTCTCCTTTTTTCTTAATTATTGTTGGGCAATCAATGATAAATCATCAATTCCTCTTTGCCCTTTTGCCTGCAGTTTATTTTCTCCTTCTGCTTTCGCAGAAGCCGCCCGGATTGCCGGGCCGACAGCTTACGCTGTCGTATGTTCATCTCTTCTTCTACCGGTGATAACTATAACAGAAGCCAGCGCGATTAACAGGATTCCTCCGAAGGTAAACCGGAACGTACCCATACCGCCGGTACTCGGCAGCTTCGGCATGATTGTGTTGGTGTAAGCTACATTGGCTGTGTTACCTGTCTCAATCGTTCCTGCGGCCACTTCAGCTGTGGAATCTTTCGGTACGGTTCCGTTGTGACTGGCAACATATCCATCCGGTACTTCCTCTGTAATCGTATACTTCGTGCCCGTCGGCAGGTTATTGATGGTAATCGATTCACCCGCCTGTAATTGGAATTTTTCACCATTGGAAATAGGTCCTGATTTTTTTGTTGTTCCATCCTTCTTTTTGATTACATAAGGGTATGTATAGGTCAGAGAACTGCCGTCGCTTCCAGTTAATCCCAGTGTGAATGTAAATATGTCATTATTGGTATCTGCATTCTGACCTTCTACCGTTTTACTTACGGTCAGCGCTCCCGTGCTCTGTCCCGGCGTTGCCGAGGATACAGACGGAAGGGTAAACTGCATGTAACAGGTGGAACCGGAAAGTCCGCGCTCCGTGTAATAGAAGGATAACGTGTGCCTGCCAGCTCCCCCTTTTTCGATGTAATCCCAGAGATTCACATATTCGCCCACGGAACTGTGCACACCGCCGATATCGCAGACTAAGCGTCCATCAAGGAATACCCACATATCATCATCGCCGAAGAAGTAGTATTCCAGCGGGCCGGTGTAGTCTTCTGTCAAATCAAACTGAACGGCATATTGCATACCGAACATATTGTTGTGGGCTATGCCGTCATCACTCGGTGGATATAATTTTTTTCCATCAAACCCATTATACTCTCCTCTATCCATATAGTTACCTGTCAAACCATCTCGTCCCGGGTTATTATCCATCGGCCAGAAATTATTAGTCCAGATATGTGTATATGTTTTATCTCCGCACTGAGGATTATTAAAATATTCCAAGTCGGTTAAGCCTGTTCCTCCTACACCGCTTAATGTATAGGTATCGCCGCTCCGGTTAAACTTCAAACTATAACCGTCGATTGTTTTTTTTCCTGTGGCATTTCCATCATTAAATAACTTCGGTGCGTTGACCTCGGAAGCGTACTGAATATTTCCATTGGAATCCAATCCGGTTACCAATCCAAAGGTACAGCCCTGATATCCATTCCCACTACGGTTATATTGATTCAGAGTATTACCATTCCAGCTTTCATTCTGCAGCCCTGTTCCTGTATTAGCATTACCAAAGGCAAACTTGGCGCCGCTTTCCGTATAGTTAGAATCGCTGTTGATGCCATGCTGACCGTTTGTGCTATCCCATGTCGTTCTTCCGTCGTCTGTGATGTCGTAGTCATAGAAGTTCGCCGGGTTATTATAATTTGCCGTTGTCGGATCAAAAACAAGACGAAGAACTGTATTTTCTTTAATCAATATCGTATTTTCATTCGCTTCTGTTTCATTGTTGGTAAACTTAATCTGATTTGGATTTGTATAACATCTCCAGTCATCCGGGCTTGTGCTTGTCGCCTCTTTGCCTTCCTTCAATACCCAGATTTCCTCCAGACTATAGTTTCCATTTTCTTTCAGGGAATTGATATACTGCAATTCATATGCTGTAAGGAAATTAAACTCGCGCTCCTTATAGACCTCAGTCAACGTCTCTTCCGTCTTGATAGAAGAGCGATTTCCATCACCTTCCAATATTAAATTTTTGGTTTTTAGATCGGAATTATTGGAAGGCAGTCTTCCACCTTGGTTATTACCGCCCTTATCGGTATCAATCACCGTCAATTGCCCATTTTCACCCGTCTGCACCACATCCAGATTCGCATAATACTGCACTGTAAATTCTGGATTGGCGTCTCTGGTGGCTGCCAGCAGAAGTACCGGGCTGGCGCTGTTCATGGCAACGGTCAGTACCGGCGCGGTTTTGGTCTTTTCCTCGATGACCACGGTGCCCAGTTCTGTCTCCTGGCCGTTTTCGGTCTGGAGAGCGGTAAGCGAAACTTCGGTCTGCTCTTTTGTCTTGTCGTCCTTTTTTGCCTTCTTTTTGGCGTTTGAACTACTGTCCGCCGCCTCGAGGATTGGGGCTTTTGGCGTAATCTCTGCGGTGATATCACAGTCAGAGAGGTCGAGGGTCTGCTTCTGATAACTGAGATTCAGTTCCAGAGCTGCCACGCTGATCACACCTTTTTCCCCGCCGGTCTGCTCGGCGTATTCTTCCGCAGCCTGATATTCCGGCTGGCTCTCCGGAAGGGAAACGACTTCCATGGACAGGTCTTCTTTGGTGACAGCAGCAGGCTCATCTGCCTTCTCCTCTGTGTCCTCCTGTGCTTCCTGCGGAGCGCTTACCTTTACATTTCCTTTTACATGAAACTCTACGGCCATCGCGTCATTTTCATAATGAAGCGTATCATTCAATCCGATTACTGCTGGTTCCTGAACCTTATCCGCAGCAGCAGTGTCTTCACTGCTTTCTTCTTTGTCGGCACTGTTTTCATTATTTTCTTCTTCCTGATCAGTTATATTGCTATCGGTCTCTTCTTCCTGATTGGTAGTCTCACTGCTACCAATTTCTTTTTCCTGTTCTGACACCTCCTGTTCTGTTTCCTGATTTTTCCCCTTATTATCCTCTGTTTGATCAGAATTTTCCTGATTTTTTTGTGTGTTTTCATCAGACTCCACCGAGTCTTGTTTCTCTTTATCGTTTTCTTCCAGGTCATTTTGGGAATCGTCTTCTACTGATTCCCCTGTTTCCGGGATATCGGACTGCGGTACGTCATTTTTCTCATCTGACTTCTTTTGTCCGTCCTCATTCTGAGTATCCAAAGTAGTCTGAGTGACAGATTCCTGTTCAGACTCTGTCTTGTCCCTTCCCATAGTCGTCACTGGTAAGCTCATGGAAATGACGAGACAAATTGTCAGCATAATCGCTAAACATACCGAACCATTTTTCCATCGCGTCCCTTTTTGATGTTTTTTAAAACATCCGGTTGTCTTGTGCCGAATTTCATCTTTCATACATTTCTTCACCCTCTCAAGTTTTTT
>ERZ1643246.1321-NODE-1321-length-27386-cov-74.679375_pt1 | contig 27386 bp, 24 predicted proteins | sample MGYA00579265_ERZ1643246 | MGnify/ENA primary metagenome ERZ1643246 (study PRJEB29033, sample SAMEA4952261) | chicken gut metagenome | biome: Broiler Chicken; feature: Gastrointestinal Tract; material: Caecum | place: Ireland | collected 2018 | study: Broiler...
TTATCGGAGTTATTGTAGCTGTCATCACCTGCCGCTACTCCGCGAAACTGAAAAAGGCACAGAAGAAATAGGGGGTGTGATACATGTCACAGGGCTTAACAATCCTGGCGGCAGTGCTGGTCCTGGCTGACCTGGCCTTTTGCTTCGGGGTGGGGATCAAGACCCGGGGAGGCTCCAGCACCGCGGCGGAATATTTTATCGGTGACAAAAAGATCGGACCGGTGCTGCTGTTCCTTACTGCCTGGGCCAGCTTCAGCGGCGCGGGAAACTTCATCGGACAGGCCGGCCGGGGCGCCATGGAAGGAATCAGCGCCTATTGGCTGTGGCTGGGGGAAGGATTTCTGGGCGGGATCATCATGGGGTATATCCTGGCACCGTATCTGGCCCGGTTTAAGTATCTCTCCATGCCCCACTTTATTTCCGGCTACCTGTTCGGGGGAGATCCCCAGATCCGCCGGGTAGGGGGCGTGGCGGCCTTGATGCCCAATGTTGTCTGGCCGGGAGCCCAGATCATGGGGGTGGCCTATGTGCTGGAGCTGGTATTCGGCATTGATTACCGGATCGCTGTCATTGTCTGCGGCGTAATCTTTGTATTCTATACGGTCAGCGGAGGACTGAAGGCTGTGGTCTACGCCGATGCTTTTCATGGCACCATCCAGCTGATCTTCGCTGTGGTGATTATTGCCTTTGGTCTGAAGCTGTTTCATTTTGACTTCGGCTACCTGAAGGATCAGATCCTGGCGGCAGATCCGGATAAATGGAACTTGTTTGCGGACAAACCGGCGGTGATCGTCACCAGCTTCCTGACAGGGCTGGTGGGGGCTGTGTCCAATCCGATTTTCTGGAACCGGGCTTTTGCGGCCAGGGATGTAAAGACAGCCAGAAAAGCCTACGGCCTCACTTTCTTTATGAATATCATCATGGTGTTTATCATGATCCTGCTGGGGATCGTCAGCCTGATGTATACCAATCAGGGGGATCAGGCTCTGGTCTGGCTGATCATGAACAAAATGCCGGTGTTCTGCAGCGTGATCCTGGCAGTCAGTGTGCTGGCCGCCTGTATGTCCTGCGCGGATACCCATCTGAACTGCGCGGCAGCCAATATCGTGTCGGATATTATGGATCCTATGGGAAAACTGGGAGACGAAAAAAGTGTCCGCTACGCCAAGAGGGCTACCCTGGCAGCGGGAATCGTGGCGATTTTGTCCGGACTGTTCGGAGATTATATTTACGCCCTCGGCACCTACGGCTATACGGTCTGCGGCGGCGTGCTGATTCCGGCGTTTCTGGTGGGGCTGATCTGCCGGGACCGGAAATCCAAAGAGTTCCGGTCAAAAATGAGTGTTACAGCCGCAAAGATCGGAATGATTATCGGCGTGGCAGTGGCCGTTCTTTTTGAATTGGTGCCGGCCTTGAGCGGACTGATGGGCGGCGGGGTGCTGCCGGCTATCGCGGCCACGGCAGGCGGTATGGTCATTGCGAATCTGTTCTGCAGGGATCAGACCTGGAAGCCGGAGCAGACCATGAGAAAATCCTGACCGATCATATGGAAACGATGCGCGGATTGCGGATTGCATTTCGCGCATCGTTTCTTTTATAATAGGAAATTAGGAGTGCGGGCTTCTGCCTCTGATTTTACAGAACGGAGAAATGAATATGATCGGAATCGGAATTGATACGGGCGGAACATTTACGGACGCCGTTGTCTATGATATGGAGAAACAGCAGATCCTCTGCAGCGGAAAGACGCTGACTACCAAGGCGCATCTGGAGGACTGTGTGGCGGCAGTCCTGGATCTTCTGGATCCGGAATATGTAAAGCAGGCGGAGCTGCTGGCGCTGTCCACGACTTTGGCCACCAACGCCTGCCTGGAGGACAAAGGCGGACGGGCCAGGATCCTTATGATCGGCATGAACCCGGAGTGCATGCCCAATCTCAGAGAGGTTTACGGCTCTTACGGATTCCGGGATCTGGAGGAGCTGGTATTCATGGACGGAAAGCCGGAAAATCTTTTTGAGGAGCCTTTGGAGCCGGACTGGAAGCTTTTGGAAGAAAAGGCGCCGCAGTGGTTTGCCCAGTGCAGTGCCGTAGGAGTTCTGCAGGCTTTTCCCCGGGCCAATGGGGGCCGCTTTGAAAAGAGGGCAAAAGAGATCCTGTCAAGAGTGCTGGAAGTGCCTGTGACTACTGCCTGTGAGATGTCGGACGAAGTGGATGTGCTCCGCCGGGGAGCGGGAACCCTTCTCAATACCCGGCTGATCCCGCTGACCGCGGATTTTCTGCAGGCAGTCAAGCATGTCATGAAAGAGCGGAAGATGAAAATGCCGGTGGCCCTCATGCGCAGCGACGGCAGCCTGATGTCGGAGGAACTGGCCAGAGAGTATCCTGTGGAAACTCTGCTCTCCGGGCCGGCGGCCAGCCTGGTGGGCGGCAGTGTCCTGGCCGGGGAGAGCGACGCGGTGATCGTGGATATGGGCGGGACAACAACGGATGTGGCGATGGTGAGAAAGAAAATCCCCCTGACTTCGGAAGGCGGGATCCGGATCGGCCCCTGGAAGACTACCATCAGCGGCGTGCGGGTGGATACCTTTCTGCTGGGAGGGGACAGTGCTGTGCGGTTTGCCAAAGACCGGCTTTTTCTGGACGGACGGAGGGTGATTCCGCTGTCATTTCTGGCAGAACGGTATCCCGGGATCACCGCGAAGCTGGAGAGACTGGGACAGCAGAAGCGGACCCATACCCGGATGCTCCATGAATTTTATGTGCTGCAGAAAAGGATCGCGGGGCAGCAAGGATACACGCAGGAGGAGCAGCGTCTGTGCGCCGCCCTGGAACAGGGACCGCTTCTTTTGGAGGAGCTGGCGGAGACTGTGGAGGGGGATGTCTATACGCTGAAGACGGAGCGCCTGGAAGCTGAGGGAATCCTGATGCGCAGCGGCCTGACTCCTACGGACATGATGATCCTGAAAGGGGATTTTCCCGGCCATGAGGCCGGAGGGGCCGCGGCGCAGGCTGCCCTGCGGTTTATCGGTCTCAATACAGGCCGGAAGCCGGAGGAGATCCCGGATCAGGTTTATGGCCTGGTAGAAAAGAAACTCTACTGCAATCTGGTGCGGATTCTCCTGGGACTGGAGCATCCGGGACGGGAGCGGGTTCTGGAGCAGGAGAATATGGAACAATTTATTGCCCTGTGCTATGAGAGGGCGGTCCGCCCGGAGAAGGTTTCCTGGATGAAGGTGCCGTTTACAGCGGGCTTTCCCCTTGTGGGGGTGGGAGCTCCGGTCCATATTTTCCTCCCGAGAGTCGCCGCTCTTCTGGGTACCCGGGCGGTGATCGGCAGGGACGCGCCGGTGGCCAATGCGCTGGGAGCCATCGCCAGTCAGATCGTCACCCGGGTGCAGGTGCGGGTGAAGGCGGAGTACAAGGGCGCGGAATTTATGGGCTATTCTGTCTACCGGGATACCAGACGCTGTATGTATCAGGATTATCAGGAGGCGGTAAAGGCCGCCGGGGAACTGGCCCGGGAACAGGTGCTGGAAAAAGCCGGCCGCCAGGGAGCCTGCGAGAATCCGGAGGTGCGGACGGCGCTGCGGGAGATCGGCGGAAAAGACAGCGGGCTACCGATGCTTTTTGAGGCAATCGTAGAGGCCACGGCGGTCAGCCCCTTCCGGCTGTAGAAGATACGGGCAAAACAGCGCCTATAGAGAACTGTCCTGTACAGTTTCCGGCAAGAATACGGGCAGAACAGGGAAAATGGAATTTTGTCCGGCAGAGTATTCCGGCAAGATACGGGAAAAAACAGAAACAGTGAATTTTAAACGGTAGAGAGGTACGGGCAGAGAGCAAATTTTTCGATCAATGCCCGTACCTCTCTACCGTTTAAAATACATATCTGAAGATTTGCCCGTAAAGTCCGGGAAATAATACCGTTGTCCGGAGCGATCCCGCAAATCTGCCCGCAGATTTTCCGCAGATTTAACACAAGCCGCCCTTGACTTTTTTCATGGCAGAGGATATAATGGTCAGGCGTGCATGAAAGATGCGGTTCTTTTTTTGTGCGCAGATTGCGAAATAACAGCAGCCGCAGGGAAATCTATCAGGAGGTGAAAGGAATGCCTACATTTAACCAGTTAGTCAGAAAAGGCCGTGAGACCGCTGTGAAGAAATCCACAGCTCCGGCTCTTCAGAGAAGCTTCAACTCCCTGAAGAAGAAATCAACCAACATGTCTTCTCCCCAGAAGCGTGGTGTATGTACCGCAGTAAAGACTGCGACCCCGAAAAAGCCTAACTCAGCTCTGAGAAAGATCGCCAGAGTCCGTCTTTCCAACGGCATCGAGGTTACCAGCTATATTCCCGGAGAGGGACACAATCTCCAGGAGCACAGCGTGGTGCTGATCCGTGGAGGAAGAGTTAAGGACCTGCCCGGTACCAGATACCACATCATCCGTGGAACCCTGGATACCGCAGGTGTTGCCAACAGAAAACAGGCCCGTTCCAAATACGGCGCCAAGAGACCGAAGAAATAATCCGTCGGTCCATTAATATAGAAGATTTTTTGTATCACAGTTTATGGTTGGATCGGTCATTCCGTGAGGCCCCTTCTGCGGCTGCGGGTCAATAGAGGATTTACCGGCGCAGACACATATGCGTGCCATAACAGTGTGAGTACCTGAGATCTAATCAAAATGATTAAGGAGGGAAGTAACGTGCCACGTAAAGGACATACTCAGAAAAGAGATGTTTTAGCAGATCCCATCTACAACAACAAAGTGGTTACCAAGCTGATCAACAACATCATGCTGGACGGCAAAAAGGGTGTAGCCCAGAAGATTGTATACGGCGCATTTGCTAAAGTTGAAGAGAAAGCCGGAAAACCGGCCCTGGAAGTATTTGAGGAAGCTATGAACAACATTATGCCCGTTCTGGAGGTAAAGGCCAGACGTATCGGCGGCGCCACCTATCAGGTGCCCATCGAGGTCCGCGCAGACCGCCGTCAGGCCCTGGCGCTTCGCTGGCTGACCATGTTCTCCCGCAAAAGAGGCGAGAAGACCATGGAAGACAGACTGGCCAATGAGCTTCTGGATGCAATGAACAATACCGGAGCATCCGTAAAGAGGAAAGAAGACGTGCATAAGATGGCAGAGGCCAATAAGGCATTTGCTCATTACAGATTCTAAAGGAGGAAAATCCGTTGGCTGGAAGAGAATATCCATTAGAGAGAACCAGAAACATCGGTATTATGGCTCACATTGACGCCGGAAAGACCACTCTGACCGAGCGTATCCTGTACTACACCGGTGTTAACTACAAGATTGGAGATACTCACGAAGGCACGGCTACCATGGACTGGATGGAGCAGGAGCAGGAGCGTGGTATCACCATTACCTCCGCCGCTACCACCTGCCACTGGACCCTGCAGGAAAACTGCAAGCCGAAACCGGGCGCCCTGGAGCACCGTATCAACATCATCGATACCCCCGGACACGTAGACTTTACCGTAGAGGTAGAGCGTTCCCTTCGTGTACTGGACGGCGCTGTAGGCGTGTTCTGCGCCAAGGGCGGCGTGGAGCCCCAGTCTGAGAACGTGTGGCGTCAGGCAGACACCTACAACGTACCCCGTATGGCATTCATCAACAAGATGGATATCCTGGGAGCTAACTTCTACAACGCGGTAGATCAGATCCGCACCCGTCTGGGCAAGAACGCTGTAGTTCTTCAGCTGCCCATCGGCAAAGAGGACGAGTTCAAGGGAATCATCGATCTGTTCGAGATGAAAGCCTACATCTACAATGATGACAAGGGCGAGGACATTTCCATTACCGATATCCCTGAGGATATGCAGGAAGACGCGGAGCTGTACCACACTGAACTCATTGAGAAGGTATGCGAGCTGGATGACGATCTGATGATGCGTTATCTGGAGGATGATATTCCTTCTGTAGATGAGATGAAGGCAGTTCTCCGGAAGGCCACCTGTGAGTGCGCCGCTGTTCCGGTCTGCTGCGGTTCCGCCTACAGAAACAAGGGCGTGCAGAAGCTTCTGGACGCGATCCTGGAGTACATGCCCGCACCGACAGATATTCCTCCCATCGAGGGAACCGATCTGGACGGCAACCCCATCGTGAGACACTCTTCCGATGAAGAGCCCTTCTCCGCTCTGGTGTTCAAGATCATGACCGATCCCTTCGTTGGAAAACTGGCATATTTCCGTGTGTATTCCGGAACCATGAACTCCGGTTCTTACGTTCTGAATGCCACAAAAGATAAGAAAGAGCGTGTGGGACGTATCCTGCAGATGCACGCCAACAAGAGAATGGAGCTGGATAAGGTTTACTCCGGCGACATCGCGGCGGCTATCGGCTTTAAGATTTCCACCACCGGCGATACCATCTGCGACGAGCAGCATCCGGTTATCCTGGAGTCCATGGAGTTCCCGGAGCCGGTTATCGAGCTGGCCATCGAGCCCAAGACCAAAGCCGGACAGGGCAAGCTGGGCGAGGCTCTGGCGAAGCTGGCCGAGGAGGATCCTACCTTCCGCGCTCACACCAATCAGGAAACAGGACAGACCATTATCGCCGGAATGGGCGAGCTGCATCTGGAGATCATCGTAGACCGTCTGCTCCGCGAATTCCATGTGGAAGCAAACGTAGGTGCTCCCCAGGTGGCATACAAAGAGACCATCACCAAGAATGTGGATGTGGACAGCAAGTACGCAAAACAGTCCGGCGGACGTGGACAGTATGGTCACTGTAAAGTGAAATTCGAGCCTATGGATGCCAACGGCGAGGAAACCTACAAGTTCGAGTCCACCGTTGTCGGCGGCGCGATCCCGAAGGAATATATCCCCGCTGTGGACGAGGGTATCCAGGACGCTATGAAAGCCGGTATCCTGGGAGGCTTCCCGGTAGTCGGCGTGCACGCCAATGTGTACGACGGTTCCTACCACGAGGTAGACTCCTCCGAGATGGCATTCCACATTGCCGGATCCCTGGCATTCAAGGATGCCATGAAGAAGGCTTCTCCCGTACTGCTGGAGCCCATCATGAAGGTGGAGGTTTCCACTCCGGAAGATTACATGGGTGACGTGATCGGCGATATCAACTCCCGCCGCGGACGTATCGAGGGTATGGACGACATCGGCGGAGGAAAGATGATCCGCGGATTCGTACCGCTGGCAGAAATGTTCGGATACGCGACAGACCTTCGTTCCAGAACCCAGGGCCGTGGAAACTATTCCATGTTCTTCGACAGATATGAGCAGGTTCCCAAGTCTGTACAGGAAAAAGTTCTGTCCGACAAGAGCAAATAAGTAATAATTCGCTTGCAAACAGAGCGGAAATGCAATATAATCTAGTTTAGCAGATTTTGAGTAAAGGAAAATCAAAAAGTGCCCCAGAGGGCCTGAGATTTGTAAGGAGGACTTTTAAAAATGGCAAAAGCTAAGTTTGAGAGAACAAAACCGCATTGTAACATTGGTACCATCGGCCACGTAGACCATGGTAAAACCACTCTGACCGCAGCTATCACCAAGACCCTGCACGCAAGACTGGGTCTGGGCCAGGAAGTTGCATTTGAGAATATCGACAAGGCTCCGGAAGAGAGAGAGCGTGGAATCACCATCTCTACCGCACACGTTGAGTACGAGACCGCGAAGAGACACTACGCACACGTTGACTGCCCCGGACATGCCGACTACGTTAAGAACATGATCACCGGTGCTGCTCAGATGGACGGCGCTATCCTGGTTGTTGCCGCTACCGACGGTGTTATGGCTCAGACCAAGGAGCACATCCTTCTGTCCCGTCAGGTAGGCGTTCCCTACATCGTTGTATTCATGAACAAATGTGACATGGTAGACGATGAGGAGCTGCTGGAGCTGGTAGACATGGAGATCCGTGAGCTGCTGAACGAGTACGACTTCCCGGGCGATGACACCCCGATCATTCAGGGTTCCGCTCTGAAAGCTCTGGAAGATCCCATGGGACCCTGGGGCGACAAGATCATGGAGCTGATGGATGCTGTAGATGCTTACATCCCGGATCCGCAGCGTGACACTGACAAACCGTTCCTGATGCCTGTAGAGGATGTATTCACCATCACCGGCCGTGGTACTGTTGCTACCGGTAGAGTAGAGCGTGGTGTTCTGCATCTGAACGAGGAAGTTGAGATCGTTGGTATCAAGGAAGAGACCAGAAAGACCGTTGTTACCGGTATCGAGATGTTCCGTAAGCTGCTGGATGAGGCTCAGGCTGGTGATAACATCGGTGCTCTGCTTCGTGGTGTTCAGAGAACAGAGATCGAAAGAGGACAGGTTCTGGCAAAACCGGGCAGCGTTACCTGCCACAAGAAATTTACCGCTCAGGTATACGTTCTGACCAAGGACGAGGGTGGCCGTCATACTCCGTTCTTCAACAACTACAGACCGCAGTTCTACTTCCGTACAACGGATGTTACCGGTGTGATCTCTCTGCCCGAAGGCACTGAGATGTGCATGCCCGGAGATAACGTAGAGATGACCATCGAGCTGATCCATCCCATCGCTATGGAGCAGGGACTTACCTTCGCTATCCGTGAGGGTGGACGTACAGTTGGATCTGGCCGTGTTGCTACCATCATCGAGTAATACAATCTAAATATAAATTTGTTATCGCAAGATAACTTTGTGTCCAAACGTAAGATGCCCGTAGAACTTCGGTTCTACGGGTTTATCTGTTCCGCGGGAAAACAAAGCCCCCTCTGAAATCCTGGTTTCAGAGGGGGCATCCGTCGTTTTTTAGGCACTGCTTCCGGAATTCGGAGGGAGACAGGCCATAGTGCTTTTTGAAGGTACGGCTGAAATGAGCACAGGAGTCGTAGCCGATGATTTCCGAGATTTCCTGCAGAGTATAGCCGGTAGTCCGCAGAAGTGTTTCACCGTGTTCCAGTTTTTGCTTCTGAACTAATTCACCGAAGGAAATGCCCGTTTGTCTGTGAATCATTTTGCTCAGAAAGGAAGGACTGTAATGGAAGGTTCGAGACAATTTCGCCAGAGAAACACTGGCATAATTCTGCCGGATGTATTCCAACAGGACCAGATAGCGAAGTCCGGGACCCTCCGCGGCGGAAGCAACGGAACCGGTGTAATATTTCCGGCAGTGCCGGTGGAGATAATTAAAAAACAGAGCGGTAATACAGATGCTGTTGCCGTTGCTGCAAAGATCCCGGCAGCGGGCTTCCCCAAGAAGCATCTGCATCCAGCGCTGAATCTGCCGGGATGATCCGGTTGAAAATATAAGAAATCCCAAAGCATGTTTTTTGTAGAGGTTTTCCCGGAAAAATGCGGTGAGAAGGCTGTCCTGTTTCAGCAGAAAAGAAAAAACAGAATCAAAAGTAGTTTTCCGTATCATTATAGAGATTACCAGACTGTCCGGATCTGCCGTAAAATTATGCGGGGCCTCTGGAGCCAGAAAGCAGACATCCCCGGACGTAAGGCGCTGTTCCCGATATTCACTGCCCATAAACTGAAACAGCGCGCTGCCGCTGTATACATAATTGATTTCAAAGTGGTCATGGGTGTGAAAGCCGTCATTAACAAAAGGAATATGGATATAGCTGGTAAGATCGTCCGTTTGACGGATCACATCATTTTCTTCAATATGGAAATTAGCCGCTGTCCGGTCCGGAGCAGGGTGAGCCGCCGATCTGCTTCCTTCTACAGGAATACTGTCGATAAAAGCGGTGAAATCTTCCACTGACAAAATGGAATCTTCCGGAATGCGCGGCTGTGCTGAGAAAATATGGCGCGGCCGCGCAGCTGCCATCCGATAAGCATGAAAAAAAGACAGTTTATCTCCTGTCTGTTCATAATGCTGCCGGCAAAGCAGACGGATATCCCCAATCCTTAAAACAGTATTTTGCATGACTTGTCTCCTTCTCTGTTTTTATTATAAGAAGAAGTTTTTTACATTGCAACCTGAGGCGGAAAATATCAAAAAAAGGCATGTTTTATTCATGTGAAAGCATGTATTTCATTATGGGTTTCTGTTACTCTAGTACCAGACAGGCGCCTGAATAATCTGGAGAAGGAGAAAGAAAAATGAGAAAAAAATGGAGACAAAAAGTAATGCTGATCCTTGCGCTGGCAGGACTGGCCGGAACTATAGGGGGCTGCCAGGGAAAAGAAGAAACAGAACCGGAGGCGAAATCTTCGCAGCCTGCTGTAACGGCGGAGAGTGAAGAAAAGCAGGAGGAGGGAGAAATTTCCGGAGTAAGCAGTTCATCTGAAGACAATGCCGGGATGTTAAGCAGGGAAGAAATTCTGATTCGGGATCCTTACGTAATGCCCTATGACGGAAAATATTATCTGTACGGTACTGACGGGGATACGGCTTTCAGCGGAGAAATGGACAGTTTCCACGTCTATGTCAGCGAAGATCTGGAAAACTGGGAGGGACCCTATACGATTTATGAAAATGACGGAAGCTATTGGGCGGATGCCCAGTACTGGGCCCCGGAAGTGTACGAAAAGGACGGGAAATTTTATCTTTACGGTTCTATGGGAGGCAGTTCCCGGGAAAACAAAGGCATTGCGCTGTTTCAGGCAGATGATCCCCTGGGGCCCTTTGAACCGGTCAGCGACGGAACCATTACCCCGGAAGATGTAGATGCCATTGACGCCACGCTGTATCAGGAAGACGGGAAAACCTACATGGTCTATTCTCACGGAAAAGACGGGATTTTTGCGGTGGAACTCAATGACAGCTGGGATGCGTACGCCGGAGAACCGTTTAAACTTTTTGATGTCAGCGGCTGCGGCTGGGCAACGGAAGCTTTTGAAGGCATGGTACTTAATGACGGGCCGGCTCTCTATACAACGGAATCCGGCCAGCTGATCTGCTTTTTCTCCACTATGTCGGAAAACGGATACCGGATGGGGTATGCTGTTTCAGACAATGGAAGTCTGACCGGAAATTGGGAATGCAGCACAAACCAGATTCAGACTGCGACAGACGGCGGCCACTGTATGATCTTTACTAATCTGGATGGAGAGACTATGGTGGGATACCATGCGCCCAACGAAAACAGCCATCCGGTTTTCCAGTATCTTGCGGAGGACGACGGGGGAAACATTCTTTTTACTGACACTGCGGCCTGAACAGGGACATCAAAAACAGGGGGCATGCCATGACGGCAGCCCCCTGTTTCTGCAAATTGATCTTACTGTTCCTTTTTCTCCACCATAGGGGAATCCGGATCCTGAGCTTTGAACACGTATCCGCATTCGCAGGCAGTGTCTTCCACGATACGCCCTTTAACCGTAAATACTTCCACCTCTTTGCCGCACTGGGGACAGGTTCTCTCTTCCGGTACCGGTGTCTTAAATTTTGCTTCGCATCCATCCAATACTGCCATATTTCTACCTCCTGTTTTCTTGATTCAAGTTTACAGATTTACAAATTTATTATAATTCTCCGGGGAAAAAAGGACAAGGGGAATCTTTCGGGACGGAGAAAGAATCTTGTGAAAAAACAGTGCAGTTGGTATAATAAGTTCAGAGTTTGTAAAACGAATATGCGGACATGCCCGCGGTTTCGGCGGCTGCGGGGAAAAGACAGAAAACAAGGGGGGAAGAATTGTGATCTGCAGTAATTGCGGAAAAGAGATCAGCGATCAGGAAAAGTACTGCCGTTACTGCGGCAGCCCGCAGACAGGGCAAAAGCCTGCTCCGAAGCAAAAAAGCAGGAAGAAATGGATCGCGGCGGGAATCATTGCAGCCGCGGCTGCGGCCGCGCTGGCAGTTGTCCTGATCCTGCGGAACAGTCCAAGCGCCAGGCTTGAGCAGGCTCTGAAAAACGGGGATTACAGCAAGGTTCTGGAATTGTACCAGGAGGAAATCAAAGACGGCCAGCTGCCGGAGGGTATGGAAAGCCTGATGGAAAAGGCTATGGAGCAGCTTTATCAGGAGTATGCCTCCGAAAAAATGGACTCCGGAGAAATTACAGAAGTCCTGGAACGGATGGGGGATATTTTTACCGGCAGTCTTTCGGTTAAAGCAGGAGGCGTGGAGAGCCTGGTAAAGGGTGATGAGAGTTTCCGGCAGGAAAACTGGGAACAGGCGGCTGTGTTCTATCAGAACGCTCTGGAAAGCTGGCCGGAACTGGAGGCGGCTTCCGCAGGTCTGGATAAGGCGGCGGATAAGTACCGGGGACAGATCCTGGAGTCTGTGGAGAATTACGTGGCGGAAGAAAAGTACCCGGAGGCTCTGGAAGAGCTGGATCACGGACTCTCCGTTTTGGATTCGGATTCTCAGCTGGAGGATAAGCAGGAAGAAGTAAACCAGGCATATGAAGAATACCGGAAAACTCAGGCGGTGGTTTCCGTGGAGTTTGTTTCAGAATATGAAAACAGCCTGCAGTACGCGGTGATCCGCGGATTAAATAAGGAAGGAAAAGAAATCTGGAAGAAAGAGACGGAGCATTTTCCCGCCACAGAGCTGGAAAGAGTAAATGAAATCGGAGTGCGGGAAGATGTCTATTATTATGTAGGAGGAGGCACGGTGACAGCCCTGGACCTTCAGAGCGGTGAAGTACTCTGGGAAAATGAGGAATTTGAAGGGGCCAGTATTTCCTGCGCTTTCGGAACGGAGGGGCAGATCTATCTCTGCGGAAGCTACGGACCGGATTTCTTTGCAGTGGATGAAAAAGGAAATACCCTGAGCCGGATTGATGCCTTTTCCTCTCAATACCGGTGGGCGCATGGAATCAGCTGCAGCGGGGAGCAGGCGGTTGTCACGATGACAGACGCGGTGTCCGGAGAAGATGCCGAGATTACGGTAAATCTGTCTGATTATTCCTTTGAGCTGCCGGATACTCCGGAGGAGGCACCGGAACCGACGCCGGGAGCTGCCGCAGATATGACGCTGGAAGAAATCTGCAGAGCTGTGGAAAATTATTATAATACCATGTACCATACAGAGGACTACGTTGTCTTTGAAAGCGAAGCGATGGAAACCGGTGAGGGGTATTTCCTGATGCTGCGCTACCAGGGAGGAAATACAGCCAATGTCATGGCCTCCGGTATCGAGGTGAACACAGAAACCGGAGAAGTAAAAGACGATTGGGGCGGAGCCTGGAATCTGTACAATTAAAAGGAGGGGACATGTTTATACAAATCGGTTACGGAAAAAAATTGAAAGATGATATCTGGCTGGGCACTGCGCAGTGTCCGAACTGCGGACGGACAGCGGACTTTCGTCTGAAACGAGTGCAGATGTACGCAAATGTTTTATGGATTCCGGTGATGTCCAGGACAGTTAAAAGAGTTGCGGTCTGTGAAAACTGCGGCGCAGGCTGGGAAAAAACGAAGGCGGAATACAGGGAGCTGAAGGCACAGCAGCAGATGAGGCTGGAGCAGGGGGCATTTCCGGACCGGATCGTGGCCAGGGATTACGCGCCGGCCAGCCTTCACAAGGGCAGAAAAAACGGCTTGCTGATCGCCGCCATCCTGTTTTTCCTGATGATTTTTTCGGCGGCGTCCGCGGTCATACAGGAGATTCAGGAAGAAGGGGGCGCTTTAGACAGAGACAGCACACTAGTCTTGATCCTGGTAATGGCGGCAGGCGCACTGCCCCTGATTTTCGCCCTGCGGGGAATAACAAAAACCGCCAGGCTGGAGAAAATTTATAATTTTTACGAGGCCAGAAACCGCCTTCGGCAGCAGCAGAGCAGCTTCCCCAAGGAAATGCAAGAAAAGCGTTGACAAATTGCAAAAACCTATTATATAATCTCAGCAATGGCGATGACGAAGAGAAGTAGCCCGGAAGATCGCTTCCAGAGAGCGGGGGACGGTGGGAACTCCGCAGAATGAGTCCGTGTGAATAACACTTCAGCAGCCGCAATCTGAAAACCGGTTCCACAGGGTTCCGGCTAATAGGTGCGCCGTGAGCCGCGCGATAAGCGGCGGGGCTTTCACAGGAAGCCGCAGAGAGACTGAAAATCAGTAAATCAGGTGGTACCGCGGACATATTAAGCTGTTCGTCCTGAACCAAACGTTCAGGGCGGGCAGCTTTTCGTTTTGCGCGGAAACATCGGGCCGGATGGAAGGCGTACCGCCCGGGCGTATAGTCGGAGAAGAGTGAATTTGCAAGGAGGAGATTATGAACACATCAAACATCTACCGCAGCCGTACTCTTAACCAGGTGAGTGAGGCGGATGTGGGACAGAATCTGAAACTGGCAGGCTGGATCGAGAATATCCGGGATCACGGCGGGGTATCCTTTATAGATCTGCGGGATATGTACGGGGTTATGCAGGTGGTGATGCGGGATACCAGCCTGCTGGACGGACTCAGCAAAGAGGATTGTATTTCCGTGGAAGGCCCCATACAGCACCGGGATGAGGAAACCTACAATGACAAGATCCCTACGGGAACCATTGAACTGGAAGCCCACAAGGTAGAGATCCTGGGCAAGGTAAGGCGGCAGCTGCCTTTTGAGATCATGACTTCCAAAGAGACCAGAGAGGATGTGCGTCTGAAATACCGCTATCTGGATCTGAGAAACCGGAAAGTCAAAGACAATATGATCTTCCGCTCCCAGGTCATCTCTTTCCTGCGGCAGAAGATGACGGAGATGGGCTTCCTGGAGATCCAGACGCCGATCTTGTGCGCCTCTTCTCCGGAGGGCGCCAGAGATTACATTGTGCCTTCCAGGAAATTTAAAGGGAAATTTTACGCGCTGCCCCAGGCTCCGCAGCAGTATAAGCAGCTGCTGATGGTGTCCGGCTTCGATAAATATTTCCAGATCGCTCCCTGCTTCAGGGATGAGGATGCCAGAGCGGACCGCTCCCCGGGAGAATTTTATCAGCTGGACTTTGAGATGAGTTTTGCCACTCAGGAAGATGTGTTCCGGGCAGGCGAGGAAGTGCTGACCGCAGCTTTTCAGAAATTCGCGCCGGAAGGCTACGAGGTAACACAGGCTCCTTATCCGGTGATCAGCTACAAACAGGCCATGCTGGAGTTCGGCACGGATAAGCCGGATCTCAGAAATCCCCTGCGGATCGTGGATGTGACAGAGTTTTTCCAGAACTGTACCTTTAAGCCCTTCCACAACAAGACTGTGCGGGCCATCAAGGTTCATGCGGATATGTCCAAGGGCTTCCATGAAAAACTGCTGAAATTTGCCACTTCGATCGGAATGGGCGGACTGGGCTATCTGGAAGTGAAAGAAGATATGAGCTACAAGGGACCCATTGACAAATTTATTCCGGCGGAGCGGAAAGGTGAGATCGCGCAGATCGCGGGACTGGAGCCAGGAGATACCATTTTCTTCATTGCCGACAATGAGGAGAGAGCGTCTCTGTTCGCGGGCCAGATCCGCACGGAACTGGGAGAGAGACTGGATCTCTGCGAGAAAAACGCTTACCGCTTCTGCTTTGTCAACGACTTCCCCATGTATGAGTATGACAAGGAAGCGAAGAAGATCATCTTCACCCACAATCCCTTCTCTATGCCCCAGGGCGGCCTGGAAGCGCTGAACACCAAGGATCCGCTGGAGGTGCTGGCGTACCAGTACGATATTGTCTGCAACGGCGTGGAACTTTCCTCCGGCGCTGTCCGGAACCATGATCTGGATATTATGATTAAGGCTTTTGAAATCGCGGGCTATACCGAGGAGGATCTGCAGAAGAAATTCGGCGCCCTCTATCAGGCCTTCCAGTTCGGCGCTCCGCCCCACGCGGGAATGGCGCCCGGCATCGACCGGATGATCATGCTGCTGCGGAATGAGGAGAATATCCGGGAGGTAATTCCCTTCCCCATGAACGGAAACGCCCAGGATCTCATGTGCGGCGCTCCGGGAGAAGTTTCGGAGACCCAGCTGAGAGAGGCTCACATTAAAGTAAGGCAGTAAGCAGAAGCGGCGACACTGGCTTTTGTTCTAATTTTCCGGGAAAACGGGGAATTTCCGCAGTTTTCTCTGGCCGTAATGGGAGGTCAGGCCGGGATCATGGTGCTGTGCATGATCCCTGTGGAACTGGCCCTGAAGAAGAAATTCGGGTGAGGTGCAGCCTATGGAAAGAAATGTAAGTATGGACGAGATATCGGACGGCCGTCTTTACGGCCTGAACGATATGGTGAAGGCGGACTGCCGGGACTGCAGAGGCTGTTCTCAGTGCTGCCGGGATATGGGCAGTTCTATCCTGCTGGATCCCCTGGACATTCACCGGCTGAGGGAGGGGCTGGGACGCTCTTTCGCTGAATTGCTGGAGAACTGTCTGGAACTGAACGTGGCAGACGGCATGATCCTGCCGAACCTGAAAATGGATGAGGAAAAAAACTGCTGTGTATTTTTGGACGGACGGGGACGCTGCAGCATTCACAGCTTCCGCCCCGGGATCTGCCGGATCTTTCCGCTGGGAAGGTTTTATGAGAACCGGGATTTTCAATATTTTCTGCAGATCCACGAGTGTCCGGCCAGCCGCAGCAAGATTAAAGTGAAGAAATGGATCGATACGCCGGATCTGCAGGAAAATCAGAAATTTATCCGGGAATGGCATTATTTCTTAAAGGATCTGCAGGAAACCTTCAGCACGGAGGCGGGACGGGCCAGGCAGAAACAGGTGAACATTTATGTCCTGCGCCAGTTTTATGAGACAGCTTTTGACGGAAGCCGGGAGTTTTACGGGCAGTTTTGGGAGAGACTAAAAAAGGCCCGGGAAGTCTGCGGGGTTTTGGCATAAGACAGGGGGAAGCTTCACCGGAACTCTGTCATAAACGGCCTTAGCCGATGAAGATTCCCGGCAGCGGGAAAGAGAGAAAAAATGAAAAAAATAAGCTGGACCAAACGAATAGCCGCCGGTTTTCTGGCCCTGCTGCTGTGGACGGTTCAGGCGGAAGCTTCCGTTACCATGGGAGGAGACGGCACAGTCTATCCGGAAAAGGAGCACGGGGAAGTTTCCCTGGATAAAATGTCCAGAGATCTGTTTGACCAGGAAGCCTTTGAGGAGGCGGCGGAGGAACTGTCCTCCCTGGCAGAGAAACGCGGACAGGAAAAAAAGGTGAGAGAGCTTTATCAGGTTATCCTGGAGGAGACGGACAACCTGTATACGCAGTATGTACTGCTGACGCTGGATTATTACAAGGATGTGGAAAATGAGGAGGCGGCCCGGAAGTATGAAGAGACCGGGAATCTGCTGATGGAGGCGGGAAATACCGCGGCGGAGACCCTCCGGGATCTTGTAAATTCCGAATTTTACGGCCAGGTGCTCCGGGAGGAAATGGGACCGGAGAACGCGGCGGCCTTTGCCGGATATGAGAGCGTTACGCCGGAAGAAAGCCGTCTGACGGAAAAAGAGATGGATCTGGTCCGGGAGTACGAAGAGGCGCTCATGCAGGACTACGAAGATTCCCGGGAGGAAAACCAGGTGCTGGGAGAAATCTATCTGGAACTGGTAGAGACGCGGACAGAACTGGCCCGGCTCCAGGGCTATGACAATTACGCCGACTACGCGTACGAATGCGGATATTACCGGGATTATACAGTGGAGGATGTGGAGCGGCTGCGCGAAAGTGTTAAGGAAGAACTGGTCCCGCTGTATGAGGCCTGCCTTTCCTATGCCACAGAACAGAACGCGGGCCTGATCTTTACAGAGAGGGAAACAGATGCCGAGGAAATGCTGGACAGCCTGGCGCCGGTGATGGAGAAAATCCGCCCGGAGATAGGCGATGCCTATGAATATTTCCGCAGCTATCACCTTTATGACATTGAGCCGGACGAGAAAAAAATGGATATGGGATACACGGTGGAACTGCCCGCTTACGGCGATGCCTACATTTATGACAACAGCTACGGGACTTACCAGGACTACTTTACGATCATCCATGAGTTCGGACATTTTACTTCTGTTTTTTACGAGGACAGCCATTATCTGTATTCCACAGTCAATATGGATGTCTCGGAGATCCACTCCCAGGGAATGGAAGTGCTGTTCTGGCCCTATTATGAGGAGCTGGCGCCGGGAATGGGGGAGAGCATGCAGGCTTATGTGGTCTTTGAACTGCTGTCGAACATTATTACATGCTGTATTTATGATGAGATTGAGCAGGAGATCTACCGCAATCCGGACATGAGTCTTCAGGAATTAAATCAGGCGGCAGAGGATATCTCCTCTCAATACGGCGGGGATCAGACCCTGGATCCCTATCAGTGGGTGGAACTGACCCATCTTTACCAGCAGCCCCTCTATGTGATCAGCTACGCTACCTCTGCCCTGGCAGCCCTGGAAATTCTGGAACTTTCAGCGGAGGATGCCGATCAGGCCCTGGAGGTATATATGGAAATTTCCGCTTCCGGAACTTCCAGGCCATACTGCGCCGTGCTGGACGGCTGCGGCCTGCGGGACATTTTCCAGGAGGGCTCCCTGGAGGAGACAGCAGGGAATATCGCGGACCTTTTAGATCTTACTGTGGAAAAAACAGATGAGAGCCAGGAAGAGCCTCCGGCAGGAGGAATCCTGGAGCAGGTGCTGGCCGGTCTGGAAGACTGGGCCGGGGAGATTTTTGCCGGAGGAGGGCGGACGCTCTGGGACCGGCTGCAATAAGTGAAAGAAAGGAGAGCAGGGAAATGAATTTTCGGGAAACAGACATAAAAGAATTTCAGGGGAATCCCTGGAAAATGATCGGGGACCAGTGGATGCTGGTGACAGCGGAAAAAGACGGACAGGTAAACACCATGACCGCTTCCTGGGGCGGTGTGGGGATCATGTGGGGAAAAAATACCGCCACTGTCTATCTCCGTCCCCAGAGATATACAAAAGAGTTTGTGGACGCCGGAGATATCTTTACCTTAAGCTTTTTCGGAGGCGGGGAAAAGAAAGCCATGGGCTATCTGGGCAAGGTGTCCGGAAGGGATGAGCCGGACAAGATTGAAAAGGCCGGTCTTCACGTAACCCGCCTGGATGGCGCGGCCGCCTTTGAGGAGGCCTCTCTGGTGCTGGTGTGCCGCAAACTTTACGCCCAGGAGATGAAGCCGGAATGCTTTATCGCCCGGGATGAAATTGAAACTTGGTATCCGGACGGGGATTTCCACACGATGTACATCGCGGAGATCCAGAAGGCATATATCCGGTAAGAATCAGGAGAAGACAATGTGGACTGCAGATCAATGGAAAGATTATGAAGTGCTGGATACTTCCCGGGGCGAAAAGCTGGAGCGCTGGGGAAAATATCTGCTGATCCGCCCGGATCCCCAGGTGATCTGGGAGGCTCTCCGGGAACATTCCGGGTGGAAAAAACCAAACGGGCACTATCACCGGAGCAGCCGCGGCGGGGGAGAGTGGGAATTTTTTCATCTCCCGGAGCAGTGGCAGATCCACTACCGGGATCTGACCTTTCATTTAAAGCCCTTCAGTTTCAAGCACACCGGCCTGTTTCCGGAGCAGGCGGTAAACTGGGACTGGTTTTCGGAGAAGATCCGCAGGGCGGGAAGACCGGTCAGAGTGCTGAATTTATTTGCCTATACCGGCGGAGCGACGCTGGCTGCCGCAGCTGCCGGCGCCCAGGTCACTCATGTGGACGCCTCAAAAGGAATGGTGGCCTGGGCCAAGGAAAACGCCGCGGCCTCCGGCCTGGCGGACCGGCCGGTGCGCTGGCTGGTGGACGACTGCATGAAATTTGTGGAGCGGGAGATACGCAGAGGCAATCAATATGACGGGATCATCATGGATCCGCCTTCCTACGGAAGAGGGCCCAAGGGAGAAATCTGGAAGATCGAGGACGCGGTATACCCGCTGATCTGCCGGTGTGAAAAGCTCCTGAGCGAGGATCCGTTGTTTTTCCTGGTGAACTCATACACTACGGGACTGGCGCCCGCTGTGCTGACTTATATGATCTCGCTGGCGCTGAAGCGCCGGGGAGGGCATACGGAAGCATCGGAGATCGGCCTGCCGGTGACGGCTTCCGGACTGATCCTGCCCTGCGGCGCGTCAGGAAGATGGGAGAAAAATTGAGGATAGCCCTTGACACGGGTTTCATGAGAGGACTAAAATACAACCTGGCAAAATCAGTCAGGGCATTCTCCGGAGTCCGGAAGGATTTCCGTTTATATAAAGGTAACTGGAGAGGCGCTTCTGGCGCAGGTATCTGAACTTGAGGAGGAAATTATGAAAGACTACAGGGAAATGAGCAGAGAAGAGCTTCTGGCCCTTCAGCAGGAGACACAGAAAAAATACGAAGAAGTAAAGGCGAAAGGCCTGAAGCTGGATATTTCCAGAGGAAAGCCCTCCGCGGAGCAGCTGGATCTGGCAGAGGGAATGCTGACAGTCATCTCTACAAATAAAGACTGCTACAGCGATGCCGGAGAAGACTGCAGAAACTACGGAAATCCCACAGGACTTCACGAGGCGAAGGAACTGATGGCGGAGATCATGGGCGTGACAGCCGATGACGTGATCGTCTGCGGAAACGCCAGTCTGACCATCATGTTCAATACGGTTTCCCGTTCCTTTACCCACGGCGTCATGGGCTGCACCCCCTGGAGCAAGCTGGACAAGGTAAAATTCCTCTGCCCGGTTCCGGGATATGACCGCCATTTTGGAGTTACGGAATATTTCGGCGTGGAGATGGTGAACGTTCCCATGACGCCGGAAGGACCGGACATGGATCTGGTAGAAAAGCTGGTAGCTGAGGATGACAGCATCAAGGGAATCTGGTGCGTGCCCAAGTATTCTAATCCCCAGGGATATTCTTATTCGGATGAGACCGTCAGAAGATTCGCGGCTCTGAAGCCGGCGGCAAAGGATTTCCGCATTTTCTGGGATAATGCCTACGGCATCCATCATCTGTATGAGGAGACAGAAAAGCAGGACAAGATCCTGAATATTCTGGACGAGTGCAAGAAGGCGGGAAATCCGGATCTGGCCTACATGTTCGCTTCCACCTCAAAGATCAGCTACGCGGGAGCAGGCATTTCCGCTGTGGCCTCCTCACCGGCAAACCTGGCTGAGATCAAGAAATACATGGGTTATCAGACCATCGGCTACAACAAGGTAAATCAGCTCCGCCATGTGCGCTACTTTAAGAATCTGGACGGAGTCATGGCGCATATGATGAAGCACGCGGCTATTGTGCGCCCGAAATTTGAAGCAGTATGGCGGGTGCTGGAGCAGGAGCTGGGAGGAACCGGAATCGGATCCTGGACAACACCCAGAGGAGGATATTTTATTTCCTTTGACGCTCTGCCCGGCTGCGCGAAGGCTATCGTGGCAAAATGCAAAGAGGCGGGACTGGTGATCACAGGAGCCGGATCCAGCTATCCGTATCACAAGGATCCGGAAGATTCCAACATCCGTATCGCCCCCACCTATCCTACGGCGGAAGAACTGATAGTGGCGCTGGATGTGTTTGTTCTCAGCGTAAAGCTGGTAAGCATTGAGAAGCTGCTGGAAAATAAATAATTCAGGAAGGATATTTCGGCGAAAAGGGGATAAGGCCATGAAAATCATTGTATTGGCTGGGGGAACCAGCACAGAAAGAGAAATCTCCATTGTTTCAGGAAGCGGTGTCTGCCGGGCCCTCAGGGAAAGAGGGCACCGGGCAGCCCTGCTGGATGTGTTTTTCGGATGCCGGAAGGAGGAGGCTCTTCACGCCTTTGACCTTGAGTACGACGTGGACCGGGCTGAGGCGGATATGAAGGAAAAGAGTTCCAAACTTGCAGAAACACTGGAAAGCCGCAGAGAATTTTTCGGCCCTTGCGTGCTGGACCTTTGCCGGGAGGCAGATGTGGTTTTCCTCGCGCTCCACGGGGCCAACGGCGAAGACGGCAAGGTCCAGGCAGCCTTTGATCTGTTCGGGATCCGTTATACCGGAACCGATTACCTGAGCAGCGCGGCGGCTATGGACAAGGGCGTGACGAAAGTCTTTTTCGAGGCGGCAGGAGTACCGACCCCTCACGGAATCCTTCTGGAACGGGGGCAGGAAATCCCCGAACTTTCCGCCTGCGGGCTGGAGTTCCCGGTGATCGTCAAACCCTGCTGCGGCGGTTCCAGCGTGGGGGTGGCTATTGCGCGGACCCCGGAAGAATACCGGAAGGCGCTGGAGGATTCCTTTGCCTATGAAAGCCAGGCAGTGGTGGAAGAGTTTATCCAGGGCCGGGAATTTTCCGTGGCAGTGATCGGAAAAAAGGCGTATCCGGTCATAGAGATCGCCCCGAAAGAGGGCTTTTACGATTATAAAAACAAGTACACGGCGGGCAGCACGGTAGAGACCTGCCCGGCGGAACTTTCTCCGGAAAAAACGGAGGAAATGCAGGAAACAGCAGTGCGGGCTGCAGAATCTCTGGGAATTACCGGCTACTGCCGCCTGGATTTTCTGATGCGTCCCGACGGCCGGATCTACTGTCTGGAGGCCAATACCCTTCCCGGTATGACGCCCACCAGCCTGATCCCCCAGGAGGCGGCGGCTCTGGGAATTTCTTATCCGGAACTCTGCGAGGAGCTGATCCGAATTTCTATGGAAAAATATCAGTGAGGCAAAAAAATGATGAAGAATCTGACACTGAGAAATATTGCGTCGGCCTGCGGGGGAAGATATGCCGGCAGAGAGTCAGACCTGGATTTCTGTGTTGAGGGCATTACCACGGACAGCAGAAACGTTCCCCGGGGAGGGCTTTTTGTGGCGATTCCGGGAGAACGGGTGGACGGGCATGATTACATACCGAAGGCCGTAGCTGCCGGAGCCGCGGCTGTCCTTTCCGAAAAAGAGCTGCCGGGGGCGGAATTTCCCTATATCCAGGTGAAGTCCTGCCTGCAGGCGGTAAAGGATCTGGCGGAATTTTATCTGGCGGGCTTAAAGATCCCGGTGGTGGGCATCGCGGGCAGCGTGGGAAAAACCAGCACGAAAGAGATGGTAGCCTCTGTTCTGAGCCAGAAGTACCGGGTGCTGAAGACAGAGGGAAATTTTAATAATGAACTGGGCCTTCCGCTGACGATTTTCCGGCTGCGGGAGGAGCACGAGATCGCGGTTCTGGAAATGGGGATCAGCGATTTCGGAGAGATGCACCGGCTGTCCAAGATCGCCAGGCCTCAGACCTGCATTATGACCAATATCGGCTGGTGCCATCTGGAAAATCTCAAGACCAGAGACGGAATATTAAAAGCGAAATCCGAGATTTTCGACTATATCCGGCCGGACGGCCATGTGATCTTAAACGGGGACGATGATAAGCTTTCCACCATCCGCCAGGTAAAGGGGATCACTCCCATGACCTTCGGCCTGAACAGCCGGTGCGGCATCTGGGCCGACGAGCTGGAAGGCCAGGGGCTTCGGGGAATTTCCTGCAGGATCCATACCCCCCGGGGCGCGTTTCGGGCGCTGATCCCCATGCCGGGGGAGCATATGGTCTACAATGCCCTGGCAGCGGCAGCGGCGGGCCTGTATTACGGCCTGACCCTGGAGGAGATCCGCCGGGGGATCGAAAGCTATCAGACCATCAGCGGCAGATTCCGGATTCTGGAAACAGGGAAATACACACTGATCGATGACTGCTATAATGCCAACCCTGTATCCATGAAAACGTCTCTTCAGGCCCTTCAGGACGGAAAAAACCGCCGGGTAGCGGTTCTGGGAGACATGGGAGAACTGGGAGAAAATGAAAAGGAACTCCACCGGCAGGTGGGAGCGTTTGCGGGGACGCTGTCCATCGACGCGCTGTACTGCGCCGGACCGCTCTGCGAATACCTGGCGCAGGCCGCGGGCCAGGCAGCGCCGGATCTGGAAGTCCGCTGGTATCCCAGCAGGGACCAGCTGATGGTAGAACTGACCCGGCTTTTAAAACCGGGCGACACAATTCTGATCAAGGCTTCACATTATATGGGATTTGACAAGATCGTGAAGCTGCTGCGGGAGTCATCCTCAGACCCGGCGGATCAGAGCCCAAAGCCCCATCATAATTTCTGAGGGAATAAATTTTGCCGCGATCCGGTGCAGGAAGCATACGGGTCCCGGCGTAGACACCGGAAGTCCGAGACGGCTGTCATGCAGCGCCAATTTTACTACGGTTTCCCTGTGGGAAGCCAGGGGAAAATGGCGGATGGCCCTCCCGCCTTCGGTGTCTTTTGCTTTAGGGATAAATTCCGTGTTTTTGATCCAGTAGGGACAGACGGCTGTTACCCGGATCTTCCGGTCGAACAGCTCCACCCGCAGAGCGCGGCTGTACCGGTAGAGAAAAGATTTGGAGGCAGCGTACACATTCAGGAAGGGAAAGGGCTGGAAGGCCGAGGTAGAGCAGATTTCCAGGATCCGGCTGCCTTTTCCCATATAGGGCAGAGCGGTCAGGGTCACATCGACGGCTGCCCGGCAGTTCAGATCGATCATCCGGTCGGTATCTTCCCGGGAAATTTCCGAATATTTTCCTATTTTTCCAAAGCCGGCGGCACAGACCAGAATGCGGATCCGGGGACGTTCCCGGCGCAGAAGATCTTCCAGTTCGCGGATGCTTTCCTCCGCGGTCAGGTCCAGCGGGATGGGGCGCACGGGCAGAGGGCAGAGCTTTTTCAGTTCCTGCAGACGGTTTTCTCTCCTGGCAATGGCCCAGATCTCCCGGGGCCTGTCTTTCATGCGGGAAATCTGCATGGCAAATTCTCTGCCAAGGCCGGAGGATGCTCCGGTGATCAGCGCGATATCGGTCATATGATTCATCTCCTTGTGTAGAATAGTGTCCCCGGAAAGAAGGATTTCATTCCGGGAGGGCAGACAGCCGCCCCAAAAAGAAAAAGAGGCAGAGCCTCTTTTTGTATGTGCCGTTTCATTTAGTTTTCATGCTTCATTTTGGAAGCCACATGCGCTTTGATGGCGTCAAAGCTTTCTTCGCTGATGACATGCTCGATCCGGCAGGCATCCTCGATGGCTGTCTTTTCATCAACGCCCAGCATTGTCAAAAGCTTGGAGAGCAGAGTATGGCGCTCATAAATTTTGGCCGCGATAGCAAGGCCGGAAGGTGTCAGGTGAATATGCCCGTCCTCATCCATAATGATCAGGTCATTATTGCGGAGGTTTTTCATGGCTACACTGACGCTGGGCTTGGAAAAATTCAGTTCTGTCGCGATGTCAATGGAACGCACATGGGGTTTCTTTTGGCTTAAAATTAAAATGGTTTCCAGATAATTCTCGGCAGATTCCTGAATTTTCATATACACAGTCCTCCTTCACTGACAGATAAATTGTAACACGTTCCCATAAAATGGGCAACTACAAAATATTTTTGTTGCTTTTTTCCAGTTCCTGTATTATAATCAATTTTGTAAAAAGAATTTACCCTTCAAAAAATTTTTTTTACAATTAATAACCCCTTATTAATTATTTATACTCCCCTCGAAAGGCTCCGGTAGCTCCCCTACCGGAGTTTTTCTCATGGATTTTTGCGGGTTTTCCGCAAAAGGAAAAACAAAAGCTTGATATTTATTTAAGAATTCCATGATCTGTTTTTCTTTGTCATTTATGGCGTGTCTCCTTTCAAACTATTCCATTTTTTAGGCGTTTGCGAAACGCCAGAACCCGGGTTGGGGTAAACGCATAGTTTTCGGGAGTTATTATCTCATGGACAGGGAATGATCGATTTTATGAACCCGGAGTCCTTGACAGACAGAAAAAGATCTGGTATGGTAAAGAAAGTAAATGGCATATGCCAAAAACGAAACGGAGGAACCCATATGCCCAGACCATGTAAGCGGAGGCGCATCTGCGCCCTGCCTGTCTGCCGGGATTTTTATCCGGCAGGCCAGGAAGAGGAGGAAGCTGTTCGGATGACGCTGGACGAGTATGAGACGGTCCGTCTCATCGACCTGGAGAATCTGAGCCAGGGAGAATGCGCCCAGAGGATGGGCGTGGCCAGGACCACCGCCCAGGCGGTTTACAACAGCGCCCGGCGGAAGCTGGCGGCCTGCTTGGTTTACGGGCTGCCCCTGAGGATCCAGGGAGGCGACTATGAGCTTTGCCGGGGCAGGGATGAGGGATGCCGTTGCGGATTTTGCAGAAAAGAAAGGAATGAAAAGATCATGAAAATTGCAGTGACTTACGAAAACGGAGAGATTTTTCAGCATTTCGGGCACACAGAACAGTTTAAAGTTTATGAGACAGAGGACGGAAAAGTTGTAAATTCCTTTGTGCAGAGCACAAACGGCCAGGGCCACGGGGCGCTGGCAGGAGTACTGAAAGAGATCGGGGCCGATACTCTGATCTGCGGAGGCATCGGCGGCGGCGCCAGAATGGCTCTTCAGGAGGCGGGAATCAATCTGTACGCCGGGGTCAGCGGAGACGCGGACCAGGCAGTGGCTTCCCTGCTGGCAGGCACCCTGGTCCAGAATACAGAAGCTACCTGCGATCACCATGATCATGAGCATCACGGAGAGGGAAGCTGCGGAAGCCACGGCTGCGGAAATCACGGCTGTCACTGAGAAACTCAGGAAAGTTCCCGGAACAGCTGCTGGTATTCTCCGGCGAAGATGCTGTTTTTCCGCCAGATAAAAGAAATATTATGGAACAGATCAAAGTCTTTCAGGGGGATCTGCTTTAAGGTCCCCCTGTCCAGAGATTCCCGGGCTGCCGGTTCATAGAGGAAGGTAATGCCGCAGTCCTCCTCGGTCAGGACCTGGATCGTATGCATGTTGGTGATCTCCAGGATCTTGGAGAAACAGCCGGCATCATAGCTGTACTGCTTCAGGTACTGAATGAGGATCTCCCGGGTGCCTGACCCGGGTTCCCGCAGCAGCAGGGTTTCGGAAAAAAGATCTTCCAGGGTCAGTTCCCGGCGGGGAAAGGGATGTCCGGCGGCGGCTACAGGAATGAACCGCAGCCGCTTCCAGGTCCGGAATTCATAGGCTCCGCTGGGAAAATGCCCTTCTACCACAGCCACGTCCAGTTCCCCGGAGTCCAGCAGTTTCTGAAGATTCCAGGTGTTTTCAAGGGTCAGCTTCAGTGTTTTTTCCGGATGAGCCTTGATAAAGCGGCTCAGGGGAAGCGGGAGGAGATATTCGCCTACTGTCATGGTGGCTCCGATAGCCAGCGGCTTTGTTCTGCCGGCGATTTCCTGGAGTTCTTTCCGGAGAAGGGCTTCATCGTCCCGGATGGTGATGAGGGCCCGGCGCAGATGCTCTCCCTGTCTGGTCAGGGAGAGTTTTTTCCGTTCATGGCAAAGAGACGGGCGTGATAGTAGTCTTCCAGATAATGGATATGCTGCGAGACAGCCGGCTGTGTGATGCCAAGTTCCGAGGCGGCTTTGGTAAAGTTCATATGGCGGCAGACGCAGAGAAAAGTTTCTGTACGAAAATCCAGCATAGTGTCACTCCTTACAATAATAATATCTTATAGGCGTTTGCGAAACGCCGGAACCCGCATAAATACGGGATTCTTTTTGTTACAA
>ERZ1643246.1324-NODE-1324-length-27301-cov-28.588417_pt1 | contig 27301 bp, 28 predicted proteins | sample MGYA00579265_ERZ1643246 | MGnify/ENA primary metagenome ERZ1643246 (study PRJEB29033, sample SAMEA4952261) | chicken gut metagenome | biome: Broiler Chicken; feature: Gastrointestinal Tract; material: Caecum | place: Ireland | collected 2018 | study: Broiler...
GTTCATTTACTTTTTTCTAAAATTTTTGTTGCATTTCAAATGAAATTTCCGGAAATTTTTTATATTTTTTAAAGTTACTCTTTTTACAAATTAGACATAATAATTTTTTTACATTTCTCATTTATTATATTATTATATGCACTTTCTTTATTTTTAAGCAAAATCTAATGCAGAAATTTAATTGAATTTCTGCATATATTACTAATTCTAATTTTCTGAAGTTCCTGTTCCATCAAATGGAATAAATTTATTTACAATACTTTCTTGTCCTATATCTTCAGATCTAAAAGTCATAAATGATGTATTTATTTTACTATCAACTAATCTTTCTACTTCATCCTTAGTTGAATGTTCTGCTAATACTAATTCACTAACTAAAATTTGTTTAGCATTATTTAGCATTTTCTTTTCTCCTGTTGATAATCCTTTTTCTTTTTGTTTAAAACTAAGATTTCTAACTACATCTGCTACTTCATAAATATCTCCGCTCTTCATCTTTTCCATGTTGTCTCTATATCTTTTGTTCCAATTCTTATCCATAGCAGTTTCATCTTTTTCTAAAACTCCTATTACCTTTTCTGCTGATTCTTTATCTATTATACTTCTTACACCTACTTCTTCCGCCTTTGCTGTCGGTACCATAACCTTTACTTCTCCTGGCATCTTAAGTATGTAATAAGATTGCTTCTGTCCTAGAACGTCTTTTTCTTCTATTGCGTCTATTGTCCCTGCTCCATGCATTGGATATACTATTTTGTCTCCTACATTAAACATGTAAGTCAACTCCTTTCAGATTTTTTCAGCAAAAAAATATTATAAAGTTAAGTCAAATATTTATATACATGAATTAACTTTATTGGATTTTTTAACCATATTTATTATACTACAAAAAATGGCAAAAGTCAAAGCCTTTGCCATAATTTTTTATGTATATTTTTCTTAAAATCCTTGAGCCTCTAAGAATAATTTTTTTGAAAAATTTTCCCGTAATTTTTTAATCAAACTACTTGTTCGAATTTTTAATTTCATAAACTTTTATCTACTAGTAGAACCAAATCCACTTATTCTTTCCCCTTCTGCTGCATCATCATCTGTTAATAGATATTTTTGGAATATTGCTTGTCCTATACATTCGCCTTTCTTTATTTCAATATCTTCATCTTTTATATTATAAAATGCAAACATAATATGCCCATCATTATCTTGGTTTCCATAATAATCTTTATCTACAACTCCTACACTATTTGCTAGTATTAGCCCTTTCTTCTTTGGATTAGAACTTCTATTATATAACATTAAAACTTCATCATCTGGCATATATGCTTTAATCCCTGTTTTTATCAATGTTGGTGCCATTCCTTTCTTAAAGCTTGGTACTATAACATCTTCAGCAGCTTCTACATCATATCCTGCAGAAAATTTTGTTTTTCTGACAGGTAAATTTATATTTTTATCTTCAAATCCCTTTGCTACTTCAAATCCTCTTACTTTTTCCATTTTTTATCACATTCCTTTCTTAAGATATAAATATAGTTGAAAAAATTAATGTCATTTCAATCTGATATCTTCCTAAAGTATTTTTACATACTAATTCATAATTGTCAATTATTTTCCAAAAAAAATGATAATTAAATTTTGCTTTAATTATCATCTCTTATCTATTATGTTCTTGATTCCACGATCAATTTTATTCCTGTTCTATCTTCTCCTTCAACTTCCACTTCTGCAAAAGCTGGTATGCAAACCAAATCTACTCCTGATGGTGCTACAAATCCTCTTGCTATTGCTACCGCTTTAACAGCCTGATTTAATGCTCCTGCTCCAATTGCTTGCATCTCTGCCTTATTTGATTCTTTTACTAATCCAGCAATTGCACCTGCTACTGAATTAGGGTTTGATTTTGATGAAATTTTTAAAACTTCCATTTTTTTCCTCCTATTAATTTATTTTTTGTTGCAACTTTTACGATTTTTATTTTACAATATTTGGAAATGTTTGTAAAGAGTTTTTGGAAATTTTTTCAAATTTTTCATCGCATTATTTTTTCTTTTTCGACAAAGGGCTAAATATAGATTCTCTCGATATTCTCTACTTTATCATTGCTATCTAATTTGAATATGACACTATTAAATATACATTCGCCTGTTGCAATTTTGTATTTTTCCGGTAGTGCTGTTTCAAACCTTTTTATTGATGCATTAATATCCATTCCTATAACTGAGTTTTTTGGTCCTGTCATTCCAATATCTGTTATATAACCTGTCCCTTTAGGTAAAATTTTCTCATCTGCTGTTTGAACATGAGTATGTGTTCCAAAAATTGCTGTAACTTCACCATCCAAATAATATCCCATAGCAATTTTTTCAGCAGTTGCTTCTGCATGAAAATCTACTATTATTATATTTACATCATTTTTAATTTTATTTATAATTTTTTTAGCTTTTATAAAAGGATTTTCCGTTAAAATATTTATATCAACTCTTCCCATTAAATTAATTACAGCTATTTTTTTACCTTTAATATTAAATATCCTATATCCTTTCCCTACAACTCCTTCTGGATAATTAGCAGGTCTCATTATTTTAGGATTATCTATAAATTTAAAAATTTCCTTTTTTCCCCATGTATGATTTCCTAATGTTATAGCATCTGCACCTGCTTGAATTATATCATTAAAATTTTTTTCCGTAATTCCCATTCCTTCTGCCGCATTTTCTCCATTTACTATACAAAAATCTATATTCTTTTCTTCTTTTATTTTTTTCAAATTACTTTTTAACATTTCTACTCCAGATGTTCCTATTATATCTCCTACTGCTAATATATTCATACTAAATCACATTCCTTCATAATATATTTAGGTTTTTTACTAAGGTTTACCTAAAACCTTAATGATAACTTTAAATCTATAAATTTGTTTTTTTATATCTTATTACCAATATATATTTATATCAAAAAAAACAGCAATAGTCAACAAAATTCGTTGACTATTGCCAGTTCATTATTTAGAGTATTGCATTGTGACGTGATATACTTCATCTCTTAAGGTAATTTGGCATTCTACTTTTTTTGTCTCTGGGAAATAATACTTATGAATAGCATATATTATCTCATATATTCCATTCAACTGATATTTATCACAATCAATTAATTCTTGATTATGTACTGATAAACTTTCATCTTTAAGTTTCTTTTCTAGAGCTTTTACAAAAGAAATACTTAATCCATATTCATCAATGCATCTTTTTAAATCATTATTTGTGACTTCAGCTGGTATTAGATATATATTTTCCTGTTTGCTGTTTTGGATTCTGCACTCCACCTTTATTCCTGTTGACAAATGAATAAAATAATGCTCATCTACACTATTTATTCCATGTATAACCCCTCCATGTATTTGCCGCATACTTTTTCCTCCTTTTATGAACTTTTAATATGGTTTCAAATTATAAGCATTATATATCTATGTCATATAAAAGTCAACAAAAAAAGACTATTAAATTAATATCTTAATAGTCTTTCTTGTATCTTATTGTTAAAAATTAAAATATATTTTTACTTTATTTTAACCAGCTTTAATTACTTAGCATAATCAATTACTCTAGTTTCTCTTATTACATTTACTTTTATCTGACCTGGATAATCCATATCTGTTTCTACTCGTTTTGCTACATCTCTTGCAAGTATTGTCATTTCATCATCTGATATTTTATCTGGTTTTACAATTATTCTAACTTCACGACCAGCTTGAACAGCAAAAGATTTTTCAACTCCTTCGAATGAATCAGCAATTTCTTCAAGATTCTGTAATCTTTTTATATATGCCTCTAATGTTTCTCTTCTTGCTCCTGGTCTAGAAGCTGATATAGCATCTGCAGCTTGTACTAAAACTGCTTCTAATGTTTGTGGTTCAACATCACCATGATGAGCTTCTACCGCATTTATAACTAATGGATTTTCTTTATATTTTTTCAATACTTCTACACCAATTTCCACATGAGTACCTTCCATATCATGGTCTAACGCTTTTCCTATATCATGTAATAAACCTGCTCTTCTAGCAAGTTTTGGATCTAATTCCAATTCTTCAGCCATAATTCTTGCTAAATTTGATACTTCTATAGAATGGTTTAAAACATTTTGTCCATAACTAGTTCTATATTTTAACTTACCTATTAGTTTAACTAAATCTGGATGTAGTCCTATAACTCCTGTTTCTAGAACTGCTCTTTCCCCTTCTGATTTAATAGTTTCTTCTACTTCTTGTTTTGCTTTTTCAACCATTTCTTCAATTTTAGCAGGATGAATTCTTCCATCATCAATAAGTTTTTCTAATGCAATTTTTGCAACTTCTCTTCTTAGAGGATCAAATCCTGATAATACTACCGCTTCTGGTGTATCATCAATAATCAAATCTACTCCTGTTAAAGTTTCTAATGCCTTAATGTTTCTTCCTTCTCTTCCTATAATTCTTCCTTTCATATCATCACTTGGAAGACTTACTATTGATACTGTTGTCTCTTGAGAGTGGTCTGCAGCACATTTCTGAATTGCATAGGTTAATAATTCTCTTGCATTTTTATTAGAATCCTCCTTCGCTTTTTGCTCAGCCTCTCTAATAATTGCTGCTTTTTCAGAAGTTATATCTTTCTCCACTTCTTTTAAAAGTTTAGATTTTGCTTCATCAATTGTCAATCTTGCGATTTGTTGCAATTTTTCTAACTGCTCATTATGTAATTGTTCTACATCAGCTCTTACATTTTCAATTTCATCTGCTCTTTTTTCTAATTCTTGTTCTCTTTTTTCAAAGCTTTCTGAACGTCTTTCTAAACTTTCTTCTTTTTGAATTAATCTTGCCTCTTGTTTTTGAACTTCGCCCCTTCTCTCTTTAATCTCTTGGTCTAATTCTTTTCTACTATTCATAATTTCTTCTTTTGCTTTAATAATTTCTTCCTTTTTCAAATTTTCAGCTTCAATCTTTGCTAAATCAACAAGTCTCTTTGCTTCTTGTTCAGCACTTCCAACTTTAGACTCTGCAACTTTCTTTCTATAGATTATTCCTATTACTGCTCCAATTGCAAGCGAGATTAAGACAGCGGGTACTATGATCCAATAGTTCATAAGTTACACCTCTTTCTTATTAAATTTTCAATGTTCGAATCAAATATATATCTTAATTTTGTTAATATATTTTTTTCTTCCATATCTATTTTACATTTATTATCGTAAACTGTCAATAGTTTTTATTGGAAAGTATATCTATATTTTAGTCCAATTTTATGATATATGCTAAATTTATGTATTATAATAGTACCGTGTCTCTAATTTTTTTAATTTCCTCATTATATTTACAAATATCCAAATCACTTTTAATCAAATTATCATTTATATTGTATTTTTCTTTCAGCTTTATAATTTTTTCAACACTTTCATTTATTTCTTTATTAATTGCTACATCTTTTTGTACAACTTTATGCAATTTTTTATAAATTTTATCATTACTCAAATATTTAAAAAGAACAATATCATTTCCTGCCAAAAAAGCTTTTATTATTGGAGTATATTTACCATATGAGATACGAAGACTTCCCATCCTCATATCATCACTTATAATAACTCCATCAAACTTATTCCTTAAATATTCTTTTATAAATTTTTTGGACATCGTAATTGGTTTATTTTTAGAAATCTTTTTTATTAGCAAATGACTTACCAATAAAGTATCTGCACCATTATTTATTGCTTCTATAAATGGGTATTCATCTTCATTTTCTAAATCTTCTATTTTTTTATTTACTATAGGTATCATAAAATGTGAATCAGTTTTAGTGGCCCCATGACCTGGAAAATGTTTTATAACTGAAATTACATCTTCTTTTTGAAGCTCTTTCATAAAATCTATTCCAAATTTTGCCACAATTTCTTTATCATCACAAAAAGCTCTATCTCCAATTGCTTGATTATCATCAAACCTTTTTATATCTAAAACAGGCGCAAAATCCATATTAATTCCAGATTTTTTCAAAATCTTAGCTATTAAACTAGCTGACTCCTTTACCAAATTTTCATCATTTGTTTTTGCGATTTTATTACAACTTGGTAAGTTTAAAATCTCTGGAGGCATACGATTAACTCTTCCTCCTTCTTGATCTATGGCTATAAAGATTGGTATTTTATTAAACTTAGAATTAGTTTTTTTTATATAATTTATAAGATCAATCATTTCCTCGTAGTTCTTATAATTATCCTTATATAACAATACTCCTCCTATTTTATGTTTAACTATTAAATCGTAAACTATTTCTTTTGTATTTTTTGCACATAATCCGACCATCAATTTTTGTCCTATTTTTTCTTCTAAACTTAAATTTTCTATTACCATTTTTTCTCCCCTTTGAAGCAAATCTATATTTAATAATTATTTTCTTAATTCAGCATTAAATTCTTTTTGTAACTCTTTGATTATATTTTCCATTGTTTGATTTACTTCATCATCGCTTAAAGTTTTGCTTTTATCTCTAAAACTCAATGAATATGCTACACTCTTTTTGTTTTCACCTATTTTTTCATTTCTAAATATATCAAATAATTTTGCGTTTTCTAGAATTCTTTTAGCTTTTTTAGTTATAACTTTTTCTATTTTACCTACTTCTACATTTTCATCTACGATTATAGCAATATCTCTTTCAACTGCTGGGAATTTTGGTACTTCTACATATTTTTTATTCTCTCTTGCATATTTAGTAAGTTTGCTCAAATTAATTTCAGCTAAATATACTCTTTTTTGTATATCATAATTTTGTAATACTTCTGGGTGAACCTCTCCAAAAGTTGCTACGCTATCTATTCCAACTTTTATATTTGCACATCTTCCAGTATGATATGTCTTATTATTTACTTCTTTTTCAATATCATATTTATTTACTGATATTTGCTCTAAAATATTTTCAATTACTCCTTTTAAAATATAAAAATCACAGTCTTTTCCATACATACCTAATGTTAATATTTTCTCTTCTAAAGGAACTTCTCCACTTTCTACAACATTATTGATATTTTTATAGTTTCTTGATATATCAAACAAAAATACATCTTCATTCTTTTGATTTATATTAAAAGAAATCGTATTCATCATACTAGGTACTGTTGATGGTCTCATATATTTAAAATCATCATTTAATGGATTGCTTATGCAAATAGAAAGCTTTCTTACTTCATCTGGTATATTACATTTTTCTAATTCTTTTTTATTTATAAAACCATATGTGTAAATTTCTGAAAAACCTTCATTTTGTAAAGTTTCCATTATCTTTTTCTCTATTTTTTGAGCTTTTGTTCTAAGACCAATTGTTGTTTCTGATTTCATCAAACTTCCATCTATTTTGTCATATCCATAAAATCTCGCAACTTCTTCTGCCAAATCTGCCATTTGTTCTAAATCCATTCTAAAATATGGAACATATGCAACGTCATTTTCTACTTTTATATCTAGCTTATTTAAAATATCTACCATTTCTTCTTTAGAAAGATTTGTTCCGATTAAACTGTTAATTCTATCTGGTTCTAATTTTATCTCTCTTTTTACTTGTTTTGTTGGATATCTGTCTATTTTTCCATCTACAACTTCACCTATTCCTAGCATTTCTACCAACTCTACTGCTCTATTTACAGCTCTTAAAGCATTTTCTGCTGATAATCCTTTTTCAAACCTAGAAGAACTTTCTGTTCTTAATCCAACCTTTTTTGATGTTTTTCTAACAGTTCCACCATAAAATACTGCAGATTCAAATACAACTGTATCTGTATCTTTTTCTATCTCTGAATTTAATCCTCCCATAATACCAGCTATTGCAACAGGCTTAGTTTCATCTGCTATAACTAAATCGTTCTCATCTAAAATTCTTTCCGTTTCGTCTAAAGTTGTTATTTTTTCTCCATTATTTGCTCTTCTAACTATAATGTGTTTTCCATTTATAGAATTAATATCAAATGCATGCATTGGTTGACCCATTTCAAGCATAACATAGTTTGTAATATCAACTATATTATTTATACTTCTCACACCACAGGCCTTTAACCTTCTTACCATCCATTCTGGAGATTGACCTATTTTTACATTTTTAACAATTCTTGCTATATATCTGTAACATAAATCAGGAGCTTTTATATCTACCTTTAAACCTTCTAATTCTTCCTTGTCTTCTACTTTTAATTCATCAATATTCTTTCTTGGATTTTTAAAATCTTTTCCTAAAGCAACTGCTGTTTCTCTTCCTAATCCTTCAACAGATAAACAATCAGGTCTATTAGGAGTAATTTCAAAATCAATAATATCTTCTTTCAAATTTAAAACATCTACAATATCTTCTCCCAATTTAGATTCAAAACTTTTATCTAAAATCATAATTCCATCTTCTATTTGATTAGGAAATTCATTTAAATCAATTCCTAATTCTCCAATAGAACACATCATTCCACAAGAGTCTACTCCTCTTAAAGAACCTTTTTTTATCTTTTTACCACCAGGTAATTCAGAACCATCTTTTGCAATAGGAATTATGTCTCCTACATTAATATTATTAGCACCTGTAACAATTTGTAGAATCTCTGTTCCAACATCAACCTTTGTTATTACTAAATGATCTGCATCAGGATGTTTCTTTATTTCCAAAATCTTACCTACAACTACATTTTTTATGTCGTTTCCTCTTTGCTCAATAGTTTCAACTTTTTGACCAGCCATAGTCAATATATCACCTAGTTTTACAGTATCGACATCTATGTCACTATATTCTTCTAACCATTCTCTACTAACTTTCATCAATTATCATTCCTTTCTCTATTCGGGATTTAGGGACGTATCTCAAAATCCCTATTTTTAGGGAAAATTGGGACGGTTCTTAAATTTTTTAAAATTTTTTTGAGGTCTGTCCCCAAAATCCCCATATATAGGGATTTTAAGATACGTCCCTAAATCCCTATTCTGTTAAAATTGTTTTAAAAATCTTGCATCATTTTCAAATAATAGCCTCATATCATCAATTCCGAATTTAGCCATTGCGATTCTTTCTATACCAAATCCAAATGCAAATCCTGAATATACTTCTGGATCAATATTACAATTTCTTAAAACATTAGGATGTACCATTCCACAACCTAGTAATTCTATCCATCCTTCTCCTTTACATACTCTACATCCTTTTCCACCACATACAAAGCATGATACATCTGCTTCTGCACTTGGTTCTGTAAATGGGAAATGATGTGGTCTAAATCTTATTTTTGTATTTTCTCCTAAACATTTTTTAGCAAATATTTCTAGTGTTCCTTTCAAGTCTGCCATTGAAATATTTTTATCAACTACTAATCCTTCAAGTTGATGGAATACTGGTGAATGTGTACTATCTACTGCATCAGAACGATAAACTGCTCCAGGACAAATTATTTTTATAGGTGGTTTTTGATTTTCCATTACTCTTGCTTGTACTGGTGATGTCTGACTTCTTAATACTATATCATCTGTTATATAAAAAGTATCTTGCACATCTCTCGCTGGATGGTCTGCTGGTGTGTTCAATTTATCAAAATTATATATTGTTTTTTCTACCTCTGGTCCATCTGCAATTTCATATCCCATTCCTAAGAATATATCTTCTACTTCATTTATAATTTGAGTTATTGGATGTATTGAACCTAATTTTACTCTTTTCCCTGGTTCTGTTACATCTATATTTTCAGTTTGTAATCTTCTTTCTAGTTCTTTTCTTTGTAATTCTTTTTCTTTTTCTGAAATTAGATTTTCTAATAAGTCTCTTACTTGATTTACCAAGCTTCCAATAACAGGTCTTTCTTCTGCTGATAAATCTTTCATTCCTCTTAAAATTGTTGTTAGACTTCCTTTTTTACCTAAATACTTAACTTTAAAAGTTTCTAATTCCTTTAGATCTTGAATTTTTTTAAGTTCTTCTGTAGATTCTACTTTAATCTTTTCAATTTCATCTTTCATAATAACTCCTCCTTTTTATTTCTATGAAAATGAAAAAAACATTTCATCCATCATAGGACGAAATGTAAACTCCGTGGTACCACCTAAATTTATTAGATTTATTATCTAACCTCATTATATGTTTTAACGGTCATCACCGCTTCTTCCTAATCACATACATTTTCAAAAGAAGACTTCTAAAAAGTGAAATTTCTAATTAGACTATTTAAATGGCTCTCAGCCTTGACCATTTTCTCTTTAAAATAGTTGTTTCTAATTATACTTTGCTTTTTAATATGTTTTTTCATTTTTATATATAAATATTAGCATAATTTTTTCAAAAATACAAGTGTTTTTTTTAATATGGTCTAAATTCTTTAGTTGCTTTATATTTCCCATATACTCTTTCTTCTTGACTATTTATAAGTTTCTCATATTTAGAAAGTTTTTTATTTTCTTGTTTCTTGACTTCCTTTTCTCTATTTACAAATTTTTTCTTTTTCTCAAAAGTTAAAGTTGCAACATAAACTCCAAAATCATTCAAAGCAATATCTATTTTAGCTTCTTTGTTCTCAAATTCTTTTTCTCTTTCTTTCTCCAAATTGTTTATTACTTCTATTTGATTAAAGTTTTTTGAATCAAAAAAATATTGTACTGTTTTTACATTTCCCATAAAATCAACATCCTTCAATAAAATATATTAACATAATTTTTTGACTTTTTCAAGTATTTTCCAAAATTGTTCCCATATATAATTTGAATTTTTGGTTATACTACTTTATCATGAGGTGCAAAGGTTGAAAAATAATTACAATTTTAGCGTTGTCAAACTTCGTTTGAAATTTAATCAACGTACACACGTACGCCTCATAAATTTTAAACTTGTTTTCCTAGCTAAAATTTAATTCTTTTCCAACCTAGTTTATGCCTTAAGGAAGGAATTAGATTAATTATGAATCAAATTTTAGAAACAATTGATAAAAACACAAAAAAGAAAATTTTTTCTACATACAGCAAAAGATTTAAACTAATTTTTATTCTTTCTCTAATTATTATTATCATTACCCTCATTTTTCTTTATAACAATATCTGGAAAATAAACCAAGATACTGAAATATCAAAAATCTTATCTAATAACTATAAAACATTAAAACTTTATTCAAATCCTACGTCAAACTCTAGTGAAATAAACATAAATGAAAATTTTATAATAGGAAAAATCGAAATTCCAAAAATCAATATTTCATATCCATTTTTTTCTTTCACAAATACAGAGTATTTAGCAATATCTCCTTGTAGACTTTCTGGAGATATGCCTCCAAAATATAGTAATTTATGTATTGCAGGTCACAATTATGATAATGGTATGTTTTTTAGTAATTTAAGTAAATTAAAAATTAATGATAAAATTGTAATCTATGATAATTCTGATTATAAATATACTTACACAATATATAAAATATATGAAGTAAATGAAAATGACCTAAGTCCTATTTATGATTATGAAGATCATAAAAACGAACTCACTTTAATAACTTGCAACAATCTAAACAAGAACAGAATTATTGTTAAAGCATCTATTTAAAAGTCAAAATTTGTTGAATTATAGCGTCTTTTATGCTATAATTTTTTTAGTAATTATCTAACATTTATGAAAAGGAGATGTATGTAAAAAATGGTAGAATTACTTTCACCTGTTGGAGATTTTAATTGCTTAAAAGCAGCTGTTCAAAATGGAGCTGACAGTGTATATTTTGGTGCAGATACATTTAATGCTAGAATATTTGCATCAAATTTTACAATTAATGATATAAAAAAAGTTATTATATATGCAAAATTAAGAGGCGTTAAAACATATCTTACATTAAACACATTAATAAAAAATGATGAATTCAATCAAGCTGTAGCTTTAGCACAAAAAGCTTATGAATTTGGTATTGATGGAATCATTGTTCAAGATTTAGGATTAGCAACAAAACTGATATCTCTATTTCCAGATTTACCAATACATGGTAGCACCCAAATGACTGTACATAATTTAAATGGTGCTTTAAAACTTCAAGAACTTGGATTTAAAAGAATAGTACTTGCAAGAGAGCTTTCAACAAATGAAATTGATTATATATGTAAAAACACAAAAATAGAAATTGAAACATTTATACATGGAGCTCAATGTATATCATATTCTGGGCAATGTTTATTTTCCAGCCTAATTGGAGGAAGATCAGCAAACAGAGGCAAATGTGCTGCACCTTGTAGACTACCTTTTGAACTTTTAGAAAATGACAAATGCATAAATTCTGGATATTTATTAAGCACAAAGGATTTGTGTGGCTTAGAATACATTCCAACTTTGATACAATCTGGTGTTAAATGTTTTAAAATTGAAGGAAGAATGAAAAACGCTGAATATGTTGCAACAGTAACTAGAATTTATAGAAAATATATTGATTTAGCATTATCTAAAGATAACTATGAAATAGATGAAAATGATTTAAAGCAACTTATGCAAGCCTTTAATAGAGGAATGTACTCACCTGGTCATTTAACTAATGAAGCAAATAGAAATTTAGTATTCAAAGAGACTCCTGGAAATATGGGATTAAATTTAGGTAAAGTACAAAATTACAATTCAAAAAAAGGTTATATAACATTAAAGCTTTTGGAACCCATTTCAATTGGAGATACAATTTCAATAGGTAATGAGAAAAAATTATATACCATTTCTGAACTTATGGACCTAAAATTAAATAATATATCTGAGACAAAGCCTGGACAAACCGTGATAATAGGTAGAATTAAAGGTAATATAACTTTAGGTGATAAGATATATAAAATGTCAGATAAAAAATTAAATAATTTGGCTAAAGAGAGTCTTTCAAAAGAAAACAGAAAAATCGCTTTGAATTGTAAAATTGAAATTAAAGAAAATAAGCCTATAAAAATCAATATAACATCTGGATGTAATCTATTAATGTATAAGGATTTAAACTTTGAATATACTTCAAAAGCTATTCCAGAAAAAGCTATAAACAAACCACTTTCTAAAGAAGTAATCATTAATCAATTAAGCAAAACAAATGATACACCATATTATTTTAAAAATATAAAAATAGACCTAGATGATAATCTATTTTTACCTAAAATAAGTACTTTAAATGAACTACGTCGATTAAGTTTAGAAGCTGTTCAGGATTTTGCAACTAATAATATACATCGAGATCCTAAAAATATTGAACTAAAAAATATACCTTCTACTAATAAAAATAATAAACAACACCAAATTTCAGTTTTATTAAATACTTTGGATTCATCTTTTGATTATAGTAAATTAAACGATTTTGATAATATATATATACCTTTAAAATATTTTCTTGATAAAAAATATACAGAAGTTTTAACTTTGCTTAGTCAAAAATACAACTTATATATTTATATGCCTACAATTGTAAAATCAAATTATAAAAATTATATTTTTGCAAATATTGAAAACATATTATCTAATTTAAAAGTTAAAGGTTTTGTAATTTCAAATATATGTAATTTAAAACTTTTAGCTTCACTTTCAGAAAATTTTACAGAAAAATTTGATTTAATTGCAAATTATACATTTAATATATTTAATACATATACAATTAATGAACTAAAAAAATTAAAAATAAATAGATATACTATTTCTCCTGAATTAGAAAAAGATACAATTACCTATTTATGTAATCATTCTAACTTACCTAATGAAATCATATTGTATGGCAAAATACCTTTAACAAACATGAATTATTGCTTACTTGGTGAAACTGATAAATGTTATCCTACGTGTGAACAAAGATGCTTGTCTAACAACAAATATTATCTACAAGATAGAATGAACATGAAATTTAGAATACTCCCAGATAATATTCAAACAGTTACAACAGTTTTTAATAGTAAAACATTTTCAATTTCTCCTAAAGATTTTAATGCAAATGCTATTAGAATAGACATTTTAGACGAAAATATTGATGAAATAAATCACGTTTTAGATACTATTAAAAGTGGAAAGAAACTTGAAGGTACTAATTATACTGGTGGAAATTTAAAAAGAAAAATTTAGGATTTTAAGAGTTGTCATTGGGGATGGAGATTTTGACAACTTATTTATTAATTTATAACTGAATTATATTATTTTATAAAAATCGCTTGATTGGAATGAGAATTAGAATTTATTTTATTTCTGGATGAGGGATGTTCATGGGCAAAATCTTTGATTTTGAGCCTGAATGAAAGAGGCTCATCCAGAAATATTATAAATTCTTTTCGAATGAAATGAACAGATTTTTATAAAATAATATAATTCAGCAAAAAAGTTTAAATTTAAGAAAGTTGTCAAAAATCTAAGGCCCCGTTGGCACTTAATTTTATTATCAAATCAAAGTTGTCATCTTTGGCAGCTTTGTTTTTTCTTATTTTTCCACATTTATCACATTTATATATTATCACATATCCTTTTTTCGAATTTGTTTCTATCCCTATTGGTACCAATGTTCCATGGCATGTTTCTTGTCTATCTCCTGGATTAATATCTACATGCTTTGAATACAAACAATGTGGACAATGATCTCTACTTGTATATCCCAATTTTTCTACTTTTTTACCACAATTTTCACATATAAATTCTTCATCTATTTCTGTAAATTTTCTACTTTCCAATATTCTATCATTCCTTTTCTCTTTATTACTTTTTCACTTGAAATATTATTTTAAAAAATCAGAAAGATTTGAGATCCGTCCCCAAAATCCCCAAAGAAAAATTGCTTGTCAATTTTTCTTCTCGCCGATTTGTAATTTCATTTCATGAAATTACAAAGGCAATAGCGATTGTAGCTACACTTTTATCAAATAAAATTTGATAAAAGTGAGGGATTTTAAGATACGTCCCTAAATCCCTATTTTAGTACTTGAAGTATCCTCCACCTAAAAATTCTTTCAATAAAGAATTTGCTGGAACATATTCTTTTGGTACTTCTTCAAAATATTTAAGCATATTAATTAATCTTTGTGCTTCTGCATATTCTGAATCTTTATTTGTAATCTCTTCTAATAATGGCATTACTATTGGTTTTAATGCACATAGTTCATAAATTAAGGATGTATTAAATATAACATTTGCTTGTTCTTGGAACGGAAATATGTTATTTTCTTCTCCTTTATTTACTTTATCCCATGTCGCTATTGTATGTTTTGCATCATATCCTCTAAATTGGTAATCTCTTACTATTCTTCTTATTAATCTAGTATCTGTAGTTGATATTCTATTAAATCTATCTAAATTAAGTACGGTAAGTGCGCTTATATATACTTTATATTTATTTTTCTTATCTATTGTACTTGTTAGTTTATCATTTAAACAATGTATTCCTTCTATAACTAATATTTGGTCTTTTTCCAATTTCATTTTTTTTCCTTTGTATTCCTTAGTTCCTGTTATAAAATTAAATTCAGGTACTTCTACTTCTTCGCCATTTATCAATTTATTTAAATGATCATTAAATAATTTTAAGTCTATCGCTTCTATTGTTTCAAAATCATAATCTCCATTTTCATCTCTAGGAGTTTCACTTCTTTCTACAAAATAATTATCTACTGATATAGTTACAGGTTTTATTCCATTTAATCTTAATTGTATTCCTAATCTTTGTGCAAATGTTGTTTTTCCTGATGATGAAGGACCTGCAATTAATACCATTTTTATATTTCTATCTTTTGCTATGTTATCTGCAATATTTGCTATTTTCTTTTCATGCAAAGCTTCTGCAAGTAATATTACATCTTTTATATTATCTTTTTCTATTGCTTCATTTAACTTATATACTCTATCTACATTTAGTATTCTATGTATATCTTCATATTCATCTATTGCCCATGCTAGTTTTTTTGTTTCTATGAATTCTGGTAAGACTTTTGGATTTTTTGTACTTGGATATCTAATTATGAAACCATCATTATATTTTTTTACTTCAAATATGTTTACACATCCTGTTCTATTTGCAAGTGTTCCATAACAATAATTATAATAATCTTCACAATAGTACATATATATTTTTTTGTTATTTTTTAAATCTAATTGTAACCTTCCTTTTGATGTGCTTTCTTTATCGAAGAATTCTTCTGCTTCTTCTCTATTCATTACTACTTGTTTTATTTGCAAATCTTTATCTACAATTATTCTCATTTCTTCATTCAATTTCTTTATAACTTCATTTGTTATATCCATATTTATTGCCTCACAAAACATTGCATTTGACAATTGATAATTTACTTCCATTTTTTTGCCTGGAAATAATTTTTCAAATGCTTTTCCTAATACATATGTCAACGTTCTTTTATATATTTTCATTCCTTCTCTTGTAGATATATCTATTAAGTCAACTTTTCCTTCTTCTTGTATTTCAAATCCTAAATTTTCATATTCATTATTAAATAATGCTCCTATTACTGTATATTCACTTTTTTCTATTTCTTCTCGTAAAACTTCTTGTATCGTTTCTCCTTTTTTTACTTCATATTCTTTATCTTTATAATATATTTTCATAAACAATTTCCTCCTTAGAATATTTTTATTGTTCTAATTTTACATACTATTTAATTTTATATTAAATATGAATATAAGTCAATTTTTTGGATATACTTTATTAAAAGTTATTGGAGGGATTATTATGGATATGAAAAGAATTAATCAAATTGTTAACAATGATCAAAAATTTGATATTTTTTATGATGACAGACCTGTTTGGATTCAAGAATTAGATTATGGGAATCAAACTGCTAAAATTGGGTTTGTTGATAACTTTGAAGAAAGAGATGTTTTTATAAAAGATTTATATGAAGATATAAATTAACATTTTTTATGATTTTTCGACATAATTTTCTACTTTCATATACTATTTCTTTATTTTCATAAAATACGGAAAAATATCCTCTGGCATAGTCGGAAGTATATATACAAAAAAGTCAATTTTTTACATAAATTGACTTTTTCCTTTTTAAAATATTTACAATTATTTTAGAATTCTATTTTTTCTTCAATCCAATCTTTCAAGTCATCTATTTTCAATCTAATTTGTTCCATAGAATCCCTATCTCTTATTGTTACAGTATTATCCTCTAAAGTATCAAAATCTATTGTTACACAATATGGAGTTCCAATTTCATCTTGCCTTCTATATCTCTTTCCGATACTTCCTGTAACATCATAATCACACATAAAATATTTAGATAAATTTGTATATACTTCTTCTGCTTTTTCAGACAATTTTTTAGATAATGGAAGAATTGCTACTTTAAATGGTGCTAATGCTGGATGTAAATGTAAAACTATTCTTGTATCACCTTCTGCAATTTCTTCTTCATCATAACTATTACATAAAAATGCTAATGCTGCTCTATCACATCCTAAAGATGGCTCTATACAATATGGTACAAATTTTTCATTTGTCTCTGGATCCATATATGATAAATCTTGTTTTGAATGTTCCATATGTCTGCTTAAATCATAATCTGTTCTATCAGCAACGCCCCATAATTCTCCCCAACCAAATGGGAATGCAAATTCTATATCTGTTGTAGCTTTACTATAAAATACTAGCTCTTCTTTGCTATGATCTCTTAATCTAATATTTTCTTCTTTTATTCCTAAAGATAACAACCAGTTTTTACAATAACTTCTCCAATATTCAAACCATTCCAAGTCTTCACCTGGTTTGCAGAAAAATTCTAATTCCATTTGTTCAAATTCACGAGTTCTAAATATAAAGTTTCCTGGTGTTATTTCATTTCTAAAAGCTTTACCAATTTGAGCAATACCCATTGGTAATTTTTTTCTTGTTGTTCTTAATACATTTTTAAAATTAACAAAAATTCCTTGTGCAGTTTCTGGTCTTAAATATATTTCACTAGTAGAATCTTCTGTTACTCCTTGGAAAGTTTTAAACATTAAATTAAATTTTCTTATATTAGTAAAATTACTTTTTCCACAATCAGGACAAGGTATTTTATTCTTTTCAATGAAGTCTATAAGTTCTTCATCACTCATACCATCTGCAATCATATCTTTTCCTTGTTCATGAGACCACTCTTCAATTAGTTTATCTGCTCTATGTCTTGTTTTACATTCTTTACAATCTATCAATGGATCTGAAAATCCACCAATATGTCCTGAAGCCACCCAAGTCTCTGGATTCATCAAAATTGCTGCATCTAATCCAACATTATGAGGATTCTCTTGAATAAATTTCTTTCTCCAAGCAGCTTTAATATTATTTTTTAACTCATTTCCTAAAGGACCATAATCCCAAGTATTTGCTAATCCTCCATAAATTTCTGAACCAGGATATATATATCCTCTGTTCTTACATAAATTCACAAGTGTTTCCATTGATTTTAACATAAAAATTCCTCCTTTTTGGTTCGTCAGGTCCCATTGAACCATTTTTGGTTCGTTTGGGACAGATCCCTATTTAAATATTATTTTAATTTGCTAGTATGAAAGTCATAAAATATGAAAAAACTTTCGAACCTAGCTAGTTTATGTATAGCTAGGGACGAAAGTTAAATTCCGCGTTTCCACCCTAATTCCTAAAATAATCACAAAGTAATTACTTTAGACACCTTAATTATTTTTATTACTCCAAAGCTCCCCATGTTTGCCTATTGCAAGTATTTCACCATCACTTACTCTCTACGAATAGACTATAAACACTTTTTCTTCTTCACTGTAATAAATATTAAATTGGCAGGGGTAGTAGGATTCGAACCCACACAGGCGGTTTTGGAGACCGATGTGCTACCATTGACACTATACCCCTAAATAGTTCTTATTCAGAACAATTATAATCTTAGCACATTTCAAATCTTTTTTCAATACTTTTTTCAAATTTATTTTGCACAATGAAACCTGTCCCAACTTGACCAAAAATGGTTAAACGATACCTGTCCCCAATTGACCATTTGGCTATTTGATTGCTATATGTATATTTTCTATACTTGCTTTTAATTCTCTTGATATTATATTTTGTATTTGTGCTATGTCTTCTTGCTTTAGCTCTGTTGCTCCTATTATTGCTGTCACACTATCTCCGTTTACAAATATTACATTGTTTTCAAATCCTTTTGTTCCTATTAAATTTTCACATATCATTATACTATTTTTGATATTATTTATTTTGGTTATTTCTTCTGTTGCTGATTGTCTTTGAGTCTCTAACGAATTTTCACTATCTATTACTTTTTGATATGTTTCTAACATTTGTGAATACATTGTATCTCTTTCTAATTTTGATGTTTTAAAATAGTTATCTGATGTAGTTGTTGCACTTGTGGATACTGTATTTGTATTATTGATTTCATTTGCTGGACTTGTGATATTTTGCTCATTTACGGCGTTTTCTACTGTATTTTCATCTACAGTTTTATTTTCACTACTCTGTTCTTCTTGGTTTTCTACTACTTCCCCACTAACTAATTGTGCATCTCCTATATTTCCTTTGGCTACCACTTCATTTACTTCTGTACTAACTAAAGCTGTTTTATCTAAGTCTCCTGTCGTATAACTCAAATATCCTGCTACCACCAACATTAAAGCTATTACATAAATGATAACTTGATTTTTTTTGAAAAATTTCATAATAAATTCTCTCCTCCCTATATCTATAATTTATATATATTTTTACTCCATTACAAATACCTGTATTTTATGTGTTGCGAGCCCAGTAGTTGCTTCTACCGCTTGTATTATATTTGTTTTCACATTTACATCTCCTGCTCCTTCTGCTGTTATTATTGCTCCTTCTATCTTAGGCTCAATAACTTTTTGCGTTATTACTTCTTTACTCCCACTATCTTCTTGATATATAATTTCTTTTTGTGTGTCAGTTTCTTGTATTTTTCTGACTCCCCCTGATGTATCTGTTTCTTCGGTTAGGCTCGTTTGAGAATTTTCATTATACATTGGAATGACTTCACTTGATTCAGAATAGTTTATAAATACTTCTACTTGACCTACTCCTTGTATCTTACTTAATATATTTTTTAATTTTACTTCTAATTCATTTGTTGTTATACTATCTGCTTTTTGTTCTAAGTTTATTTCATTGTTTTTAGCTAATATCTTACTAGATGTTGTATTTTCACTACTTTCCTTTTTGTCACCATTCCATATTAAATTAATTGATATTATAGTAATTATTAATATAATTGCAAAAACCACTAAATTTTCTATTTTTCGCTTAGTTTTTTCTTGTCCTTCATCTTCTTTATTTTTGTTAAAATACTTTTTTAATTTATCTTTAAACATTTTTCACTCACCCCATATTCCTCTATAAGAAATTCTTTTATCTTTTGTATATCTGTGTTATTTAAATTTGTTTCTTCTTCATTATTATTCTGTGATTCTCCTATATCTATTTCTTTGATTTTTTGTATTTCTTTAACCATTACATCTTCTAATGTTTGGTTAATACTTGTATTTTCTGATATTTCATTATTGGTGCTATTATTTTCAGTATTGCCTTGTTCAATTTCTAAATATATTTCTGATATTCCATTTTCTTCATTATTTTCAAAACTTCCTTTTACTGCACACTTATTTACTTTATATCCTTTATTTTCCAGCTTATTTGTAATATCTTTTTCTAATTCTTCTAAATATATTTCTTGAATTCTTTTATCCATTGAACTTTGATTTACGGTTTCTGAACTAGTCTGCATCTCTACATTATTTGTATAATCATTAATATCAAAATTGCTTAAACTGAATGTTTCTTGATTGCTAATTATTGGTGATATTATATTGAATAACAAATAAATTCCCATTACCATTTTTACATATTTTTTTGTTTTATTATTTGGAAGAAGCATTTCTAGAATTGATATTAATATAAGTGCTAGACAAATATTTTTAGCCCAATCTGTAATGACATCTAACATATATCCTCCTCTAATATATAAATTACTATCTGTACATCATGCCACTATTAGAAATTTTAATGACCAAAGTAGTTCCTACTATTACCAGAACTGATAGTGATGTTAAAATGGCAAGTAATATTTTAAAAATATCTCCTATTTGATCTAATAATTTTACTATTTTTCCATCTGCTATTGGTTCGCTTACCGCTGATGTCAGCTTATATGCTATTGTAAGTATTCCTAATTTTAATATTGGCATAATGCATATTCCGATTATTATAATAACTCCTACAAAACCAACTGCATTTTTTAGAACTACTCCACATCCTAGAACACTATCTACTGCATCTCCTAATATTTTTCCTACGACTGGTATTGCTGTACTTACTACTGCTTTTGCAGTTTTTGCTGTTACTCCATCTATACTACTTGATAAGTTTCCTTCTAATGATAAAACTCCCACAAAAACAGTTAAAACTATTCCTAATATCCAGACTACTCCTGATTTCATAAATTTAGATAGATTATCAATTTGAACTTTATCAGAAATTTTAGATATAATACTTAAAACTGCAACAATTAAAGTTATTGGTATAAGCAAATTTTGTATAAGTGTACCTATAAAATTTATTATAAATAATATTAAAGGCTCCATAATGGTACTTGTTGTTATGCTTCCTGTAAATAACATCAGCGATATTAATATTGGTATAAGACTATTCATAAATCCTACTAAATTATTTGCTGTATCTCGTACGGTTTGAATTACTTCTGAAAAATTACTCATTATTATTGTTACAATTGCTATATATTCGATATAAAAAATTAATTTTGATATATTTTCATTATTTAGATTTTCACTAATCGATTTTAAAATACTATGTATTATTATAATAATTAAAATACTTGCTAAACTTGTTATCCCTTTTACAACTTCTGTTCCAAGTAAGTTAAATATTTTGCTATAAAGCATATTATTATCTATATTTCCGGCAATTGCTGAATTTAATACTTCTCCAATATCTATATCTTCAAAAAATTCTCCTGAATATTCTTCTGCTTCTTCTATAAAACTATTTATTCCAAATGTTTCTTTTTGTTCTTCATATGTTTGGTCTATATCATTTTCACAATAACTTATATTAAATTGAAATACTATTATAAAAAATAATATTAAAATTTTCATCTTTCACTTTTGTATTATTCCTCCATTTTTATTTTTCTAACAATAATGTTAACTTGGCAAAATCTTTAATATTAATTCTAATAAACTAGAAAATATTGGTATAGACATAGATATGATTATTATTTTACTTCCTATTTCTATTTTATTTGCTATTGCTGTTTCCCCTGAATCATTACATATACTTACTGCAAATTCTGCTAAAAATGCTATTCCTGTAATTTTTAAAATCAAACTTATAAATTCCGTATTTATTGAAGATTTATTGGCTATAGATCTAATTAAATCAATTATTCCTTCAAACTTGTCCATTACTAATAGTAATATAAGAACGCCTGCAAGAAGGCTAATATATACCGCAAATTCCTTTTTATACTGCTTTAACAATATAATTATTATCAATGCTATTAAAGCAATTCCGACAATTCTAATAATTTCCATTATTACTCACATTCTTTCTTAAGGCACAAATTAGGTTGAAAAAGAATTTTTGGGCTTCTTTCTCCTTATGGAATTTGGTTACCTATAAATTAAAGATAGTCCTTACTGTATCGAATAAAGTACTTATCTCTTTTATTACCATAGTCAAAACAATTACCAATCCTGCCAAAGTAGTCATCATCGCTTGATCCTCTCTCCCAGCTCTAACTAATACTTGATGTAATACTGCAACTAAAATTCCTATTGCAGCTATTTTAAATAATAAATTAATATCCATAACAGCATTCCTTTCTGTCTTTAAATTTTAGAGATATTCAAATTAATAAGATAACTATTCCGAGTCCAATAGTTGTCCCAAGTTTTTGATACAATTTTTGGTTTTTATCTTTTTCTTCTTTCGCTTGCTTAATTTGAGTATCTAAAAATTTTTCTGTTATCTCTATTTGAGTTATCTGTCCCTCTAAGTCTGTATTTCCCAACATCTTAGCTAACATCTTCATTACATTTAAATCTTCTTCCTTTAAATTAAGTTCTGCTTTACTTTCATCTAATGCACTTTCCCAAGCTTGTCCTGCTGTTTTCGTACTCATTTTTTCGTTTGCACGAAGAAACATTTTTCCCAAGTTTTTCTTTGTTTTCTCTGCAAATTCTTGAAAAATTCCTGGAATTGTATCACAGGTAAATCTAATTTTTGTTTTAAAAATATTTAAGAAACTTTTCATTTCATTTAATTCTTCTAATCTATATACATATTTTTGTGATAATATCCTTCCAATAACATTTGCTAATACAAATAAAATAAGCAACATAACATACTTTAAAAAAATCATATTATCGCCTCATTTAACTTTTATTACCTATTATATTCGTCTGAATTTTTTTTAGAACTAAATTATTTATTTTATAGAAAAAAAATTTTTTCTATAAGATGACTTTCTACTAAATTATTTATTTCTAAATTATTTTTTACATCTGCCATATTTTTTCCGTGCATTGTAAATATTCCTTTTACACCAGAAATTGTAGCAAGTTTTATTGCTTGCACATCTTCTTTTGTTCCTATTTCATCACATGCTATAATTTCAGGTGACATTGACCTTAATAATATTTTTATTCCTTTTTCTTTTGATACATTTTCTATGACATCACTTCTAATTCCTATATCATTTTGAGGAATTCCTTTATAACAAGCTGCTATTTCTCCTCTTTCATCAACTATTCCACAGGTTAATCCTGAAAATCCTATTTCTTCTATTCCATTACTCAATTGTCTTATAATATCTCTTAATATTGTTGTTTTACCTTTTCCAGGTGGAGAAACTAGCAATGTGTTATATATTGTGTTGCTTTCCTTATTTACAATTTCTCTAATGATTCTATCAGCACATCCTTTTACTTCTCTTGCTATTCTAAAATTCAAACTAGATATATTTTTCAAGTTTACAATCTCTCCGTTTTCTACTATTCCTGTTCCTACAATTCCTACTCTATGCCCTCCTTTTATAGTTATAAAACCTTCTTTTATTTGATTTTTATATGCATAAATTGAGTTTTCACATAATCTTTCTAAAGTTTGCATTATATCTCTATCTGCTACTCTATATTCAATTAAAATATCATAATTTTGTAATTTTAAAATTATCGGTCTTTTTATTCTTATTCGTATTTCTCGTAAATTTTTTTCTATATTATACTTTGAATTCTGCTCAATAGCTTGTACTATAATTCTATACAAATTTTCCGATAAAAATTTTAATACTTCTAACATTTTATTTTTATCACTTTCCAATCTAAAAATCCTATTTTACAGAACAAATCGGAAAGCCTTAAATTTGTACAAACTTTGACATTTTTCTTTGGCTTTCCGTGAATTTGTTCGTGCGCCAAATTTTATGTAATAAAATTTGTGTGCAATATTTTTTATCTATTAGAAAGTCAGTATGACTTTCTTAATAGATAAACAAAAAAAGAATATAATATTCTACAATATTATATTCTTTAAATTTTACATTTAGAACTTTTTTGTTATCTATCTACTTTCTAAACCGTTAAATTCACCTGCTATTACTACTTTATTTATTCTACCTGTATCATCATATTCAAAACTGATTTCATAAGTATTTGAATTGTCTATATATTCTCCTGCTAATGCCAAGTCCTCATTTCTTATTAAACCTAATCCTGAGAACTCTAGTTCAACTTGTGATTCATTATTATCATTACTATTTTCAATTTCTTGTATTAATGATTTAACTAAAGTTCCTCTTTGATTACCTTCATATTTTAAGAATAAATTATTAAAAGTTTGAACTTCAGAGTTTTCCATATTTGATTCTGATATTGTTGAATCCAAATTTTGAGCTAATAATACATTACCTAATGAGGTTGGAATCATTAAAATCATTGGATTTCCATAGTTAAATCCTATTTTTTCCATCTGTTCCGCATTTACATTTGATATTCTTTCTCCAAGTTGTATCATAAAGTTTTGTATTGACTCTTCTTCATAATTATTTAATATCATTGCATTTTCTTCATTTAATCCATCTATATTTACAGAATCAACAAAATTAACATTATTTTCGAATTGATAAGTATATTTTCCTACTTGTTGTCCATTATTATCTTGGACTGCAATTCCTAATTCATAATTTTCTTTTACAGCATTTAGTTCATTTAACCCACTATAATTAGCAGAAAAATATATTGTTCCTCCTATTGTTTCTACAGAACTTAGTCCCGTATCAAATTTAAAGTTTACTGATATACTATAGTTTACACTATCTTCTTGATTATTTTTTGTTAATTGTATATTATTATCATTTTGATTCAAAGATATACTTATTAGTTTTGAATCTTTTTGAGCAACAATAAATTGTACTTCTCCTTCTTCTGTATTTCCTTCTTGTAAGCTTTCTATTATTGAGTCTATATCTTCTGCCTCTATTGTGTTTTTCGTATATAAGTCTTGTTCAGATAATATATTATTTATTTTTCCTAAAGTTACATCATCTGTCTTTAATTCATTTAATAATGCAATTACTAAATTTTTTAGTTCTTCATTTGTCATTGTTAATATATATCTCGTTGTTCCATCATCATTTTTTTCAGTTTGAAATTGATCATCTCTAAATTGATTTTCTAATATTGTCATATATTTTTCTTGTACTGTTTGCTTTTCTTCTTCAGTATATTCGAAATTTGCCTTATCTTCTGATATTTCTATTTTTTCTGGTACATCTGATGTATCTGTCATTCCCACTTTTCCTGCAAATTCTTTCAAATTATTATTTTCGACTGCCACATATTTTGATGATACATAATCTGTTTGAATACCATAAATATCACCATCATGTCTATATATTAATGGCCAACTTACATCATCAGAATATTTTAACTCTATATTTTGCTCAGCCTTATTATTTGTTTTGTCAGTTTTCCCTGAAAAGTTTACTACAAAATCATTTGCTATATCTATTTGCTCATTTGTATTATTACCTAAATCTACTGTAAAATCGAACTTTCCTTCGTTTTCGTATGGCATTTGTTGTTTTTTATTATAAAATGCTTCTATATTATTTTCTACAAATCCTCCTTCTGTTTCAACTAGCTGTGATGCATATTTAAAAAATAATTGCTTATCTGACTTCAATAAGTCTGTACAAAAATATAAAACAACAAATACTACTAATAGTAACACTATTAATATAGATATTATAATTATTCCATTTCGCAATAGCTTTGTTCCTTTGTTCTTTCCAACACTATTTATCTCATTCATGCAAAAATCCCCATTTCTATTCTTATTATTTTACATATGAATTTGATGTTTCTTAATTTTCATCCCAGTTATGATAAATATTTGAAACATCGTCTAATTCTTCTAGCTTTTCTATTAATCTTTCCATCTTTTCTGTTGCTTTTTCATCTAATTTCACAGTTGTTGTTGGAACCATTTGAACTGATGCTTCTAAAAACTCTAAACCTGATTCTTCTAATTTTTCTCTTACTTGTGAAAAGTCATTTGGTGCTGTTGTAATTTCATATACTTCATCATAAACTTGAAAATCTTCAGCTCCTGCGTCTAACGCTAACATCATTAGCTCGTCTTCATCCATTTCTGTTGAATCTTTTTCTATTACTATAACTCCTTTTTTATTGAACATATATGATACACAACCTGTAGTTCCTAAATTCCCTCCAGCTTTATCAAATACATGTCTTACATCTGCTGCTGTTCTATTTTTATTGTCTGTTGCCGCTTCTACAATTACTGCAACTCCACTTGGTCCATATCCTTCATATGTTATTTCTTCATAATTTTCATTACTTGATGATGCCTTTTTTATTGCATTATTAATTGTGTCATTTGGCATATTTGCTGCTTTACATTTTGCAATTACATTTTTTAATTTTGAGTTTCCTGCTGGATCTGGTCCTCCTTCTTTTACTGCTATTAATAATTCTCTTCCTAGTTTTGTGAATATTTTTCCTCTTGCTGCATCCGCTTTTCCTTTCTTCGCTTGTATGTTGTGCCATTTAGAATGTCCTGACATTTTTATTCCTCCCTTTGATTTTGTTTTATATATATTATTTTTAGCAAATTTATTAATTTGTTAATTCTAGAATATTTTATCATACTTTTTTTAGTTTGTGTAGTATTTTTTGTAAATTTAAACCATAATCTTTCAGTAGCAAAATTTTCATTGCCAATGCAACAACTTTTTTCCAAAAAGTGTTGTCATATT
>ERZ1643246.1325-NODE-1325-length-27293-cov-6.972024_pt1 | contig 27293 bp, 30 predicted proteins | sample MGYA00579265_ERZ1643246 | MGnify/ENA primary metagenome ERZ1643246 (study PRJEB29033, sample SAMEA4952261) | chicken gut metagenome | biome: Broiler Chicken; feature: Gastrointestinal Tract; material: Caecum | place: Ireland | collected 2018 | study: Broiler...
TTATAACCAGGTTGCCGATATATTAAAAGAAGAATCTTCTGATACTGGAGCCGTGCACGCGGAGAGTGCCGGCAAAGGCGGAGATATGGAGAAGATTGTACCCATGATCCTGCAGATGAAACAGTTGTCGGATATTCTCCGTGAACGCCGGGGCAGGAGAGGTTCCATTGATTTTGATTTTCCGGAAACAAAGGTCATTCTGGACGAAGAAGGGCGTCCGGTGGACATCAGACCGTATGAGAGAAATGACGCCACAAAGATCATTGAGGACTTCATGCTCATGGCAAACGAGACAGTGGCGGAGGAGTATTACTGGAGAGAACTTCCTTTCCTCTATCGTACTCATGAAGTTCCCGATGAGGAGAAGATCCGCCAGCTCTCTACGTTTATCAATAATTTCGGGTATCATATTCATGTGCGCAACGAGGTCAGGCCAAAGGAAATCCAGAAACTGCTTGACCGTGTGGACGGCACGCCGGAGGAGGCGCTGATCAGCCGTCTGGCGCTGCGCTCCATGAAACAGGCCCGATATACGACAGAGAATACTGGACACTTTGGACTTGCGGCAAAGTATTATACACATTTTACTTCGCCGATCAGAAGATATCCGGATCTTCAGATCCACCGGATCATCAAAGAAAATCTCAGAGGCCGTCTGAATGAGGACAGAATCGCACACTACGAGGAAATCCTGCCGAAAGTGGCGGCACAGTGCAGCGATCGTGAACGAAGAGCAGAGGAAGCGGAACGGGAAGTTGTCAAGATGAAGAAAGCAGAGTATATGCGTTCCCGCATAGGGGAAGAGTACGAGGGAGTGATCTCCGGTGTGACAAAATGGGGTGCGTATGTGGAACTTCCGAATACGATCGAAGGTCTGGTACACGTGGCTGATATGAGGGATGATCACTATGAACTCTCCGAGCAGAGCTACGAACTGATCGGAGAACATACAGGGAGAAGCTACAAGCTCGGGCAGACTGTGCGTGTGCGAGTAACAGATGCAGATAAGCTGCAGAGAACAGTTAATTTTGAGATCATATCCTGAAAAGGAGAGTAAAATATATGAGTAAGGCAGAGACAAAACTTGTCGCCAACAATAAAAAAGCATATCATGATTATTTCATCCTTGAAAAATACGAAGCGGGCATCGTGCTTCACGGAACAGAGGTAAAATCCCTGCGCATGGGCAAATGCAGCATCAAAGAGTCCTTTATCCGCGTAGAAGACGGAGAAATGTACATCTACGGTATGCACATCTCCCCCTATGAAAAGGGAAATATTTTCAATAAGGATCCGCTCAGAGTCCGGAAGCTACTTCTGCACAAGAAAGAGATATTGAAGATTTTCGGCAAAATGAAGGAGCAGGGGATTACGGTCGTTCCGCTGAGAGTATATTTCAGCGGGAGCCTTGTGAAAGTCGAGATCGGTTTGGCAAAAGGAAAGAAGCTCTATGACAAGAGAGCGGATATCGCGAAGAAAGATCAGAAGAGAGAGGCGCAGAGGGATTTCAAAGTGCGAAACCTCTGATAACGTGACTGCATCTATAAGATTCGCAAAACAAAAATATTGTTAATAAACACAGGCTGCCAGCAGGCAGAGAAAGAGAGAGAAAGATGATTCAGGATATAGAACCGCGACACCTAAACAATCAATATAAACCAGTGCCGCCTGACAAAGAGAGTTATGCACTGTACTATGAAGACCACGCAGTGCTTCTGAAAAAGACGGAAGAGGGCATCACATTTCCAAGATTCAGGGAGATCGAGAGACTCAATGAAGAAATATACGAAGATTACATATATCTTTTCTCCGTGGATGAGGAGAGGTACTATCTGGTGGAGGAGATCAACAGAGAGCCGCTGTCCGAATTTGTAATGGAGAATACGGAGATATTCCGTAACGCGGATCCCCAGTATCACGCATTTGCCGGAATCACGGGGTACCAGCTCTACAACTGGTATAAGAATCATAAATACTGCGGCAGATGCGGAAGAATGATGAAAAGGGATAAGAAAGAGCGTATGCTGTACTGTGAGGAGTGCCGTAATATGGAGTATCCGAAGATCTGTCCGGCAGTCATCATCGGAGTTACAGACGGTGACAGGATCCTGATGTCTAAATATGCCGGAAGAACGTACAAGAAATATGCTCTCCTTGCAGGCTTCACAGAGATTGGAGAGACGGTGGAGCAGACCGTTGCCCGGGAGGTCATGGAAGAAGTAGGTCTGAAAGTGAAGAATATCCGCTATTACAAGAGTCAGCCGTGGGCGTTCAGCGATACGCTGCTGATGGGATTCTACTGTGATCTTGACGGGGAAGATAAGATCACGCTGGATCAGGATGAGCTTGCTCTTGCCGAATGGTTCAAGCGGGATGAGATTCCTGTGGAACCGTCCAGAGACAGCCTGACAAATGAGATGATAATACGGTTTAAAAATGGCGAAGTCTGAGGTATAATAGAGAAAAATATTTCAATTACTGATATGATTGTAAAACAGGAGGTACTGATTCATGAGAGCAGAATTTGACGAGAGTCTTGTAACAGGCAATGAGATGATCGATACGCAGCACAGGGAACTGATCGATAAGATCAATAAGCTTCTGGACAGCTGCGAGACAAGCAAAGATAAGGTTGTGGCAGTGAAGACGCTGGACTATCTTGCAGATTATACGGAGTTCCATTTCAGCGAGGAGGAGAAACTGCAGGAGTCTATTAATTATCCGGGAATCGCAGAGCACAAGAAAGAGCATGACAAGCTGCGTCAGGTAGTGAAAGATCTCTACAACATGCTGGAGGAAGAGGAAGGACCGTCGGATGCGTTCGTAGAGCAGGTGAACAGAAATGTGATCGAGTGGCTGTACCGCCACATCAAAGGATTTGACCGCTCAGTGGCTGAGTATAAGTTTATGAATGAGAGCAGCGAGAGGCTGTAAGCGGCGGCTTTGACAGAATGATGCGTCAATGATCAATAAGATCCGGGAATTGAGGAAGGGAGATTTCCCTTCCCCGGTTCCCGGATCAGTCGATTTTATAACAGGCCATGTCATAGGGAATAAAATATCCCTGTGCGTGGCGGCAGACCGGACACACAGGCGGAGCCTGGTTGCCTTCGTGGATATACCCGCAGTTGGTGCACATCCACCTGGATTCGGTCTGCGGCTGATACCATGTGTCTGATTCCAGCATTTCCGCCAGTTTTGCAAAACGCTGTTCGTGGACATGTTCGATCTCCGCGATCTGATGGAAGGCGGACGCCACTTCTGCGAATCCTTCTTCCCGCGCCGTATTGCCGAAAGCCTGATAGACATCGGCGAATTCTTCATGTTCATTGTGCTCGGCGGCTCGAAGCAGTTCAGGCAGGGTGTCCTGCTGATCCACCGGATAGGCGCCGTCGATGTGGATAGTTTCTCCGGACAGATCTTTCAGAAGGTCATAGAAGCGTTCCGCGTGGGCACGCTCCTGGTCAGCGGTGTACCGGAAGATTTCGGCGATGGTGAGCATTCCTTCTTTCTCCGCCCGCTCCGCGGCGATAGTATACCTGTTTCTCGCCTGACTTTCTCCCGCGAAAGCACGCATCAGATTTTCTTTTGTAATACTTTCAGAAAAATTAACAGCCATGGTTCACACTCCTTTTCATTTAATGGAAAGTATGTGTCATGGCTGTTAATTTTATACATATTTAGTTGAATCCGATCAGTCTTCTGGCCACGCTGTAGGCGAGCGAGGAGACTTTCCTTCCGGAGCGTCCGGGCAGGTTCATCGTCTGACCGAGGATGCCGTAGCGGATCTTTACATAAGTCTTATAGTCTTTTCGTTTCAGATAATCCCAGAGTTCCTTTTTCTTCACAAGATTCTCCGGCTTCTTCGAGCGGATGCACAGGATGGAAGAAACAGTCATCATAATGGCCAGATAATTTACCATATATTTTCTCAGTTTTTTGCTGGTGATCATGCGCAGCTCATACATGGCGATCATTGTCTTTGTCACGAAGAGCTGCTGATCAATCCGGCTGATCATGACTTTTTCATTGACAGACTGATCTTCACGGCCGATAAAGTATCTGTAGAAGTCTACATTCAGATAATAGAGTGTGCGCACATGCGGCAGCGGATAATATACATAGATATTATCTACGTAGAATGTATGCTTCGGAAGCTCCAGCTGGCAGAGCTTTAACATTTCCGTGCGGTAGATGACGGAATGCATCAGGATGTACTGATCCAGCCTGAAGCGTCCGATATCATCCCAGCGGAAGATCTGATTCTCCGGCAGTACATTGTCGTAGCGGATGACTTTTTTGTGTTCCATCCCAACCTTTTCGTACACGTAATTGGCGATCACCATATCGACCGGAGTGTCCGAGTCTGCAAACCCTTTGATGGCGTCAAGAATCTTAAGCAGAGAATCCTTGTCCACCCAGTCGTCGCTGTCAACTACTTTAAAATATTTACCGGTGGCATGCTGGAGTCCGCAGTTGACCGCGTCTCCATGTCCGCCGTTTTCCTTATTGACAGCTCTGACGATGGTGGGGTATTTCTCCTGGTAACGTTCGGCGATAGCCTGAGTGCCGTCCTTTGATCCGTCATTAACCACGATGATCTCCACGTCCTCGCCCCCGACAAGGATAGAGTTGATCGCTTTTTCCATATAAGCTTCTGAATTGTAGCATGGTATTGCAAATGAGATATATTTCATGTTTTTCCTCCCCCACAGACTTATATAATCGTTATACGATATTTTCTGTGATTCTGATCCATTATACCATTGTTCATTGCATATTGTAAAATCTATTTTTATCGGATATAGTAATGGTATCGGTTTTTGATATTTAAGGAGGAAACGAATGAAGAAGAATGTAATCGTAGGACAGTCCGGCGGACCGACAGCCGTGATCAATGCAAGTCTGTATGGAGTCGTACATGAGGCTCTGGACAGATCAGACGTGTGTGGAACAGTATATGGAATGATCAATGGGATCGAAGGATTTCTAAATGATCAGATCATGGATATGGAACCGCTGAAACAGTCAGGAGAACTGGAACTGATCAGGACGACTCCCGGATCTTATCTGGGATCATGCAGGTATAAGCTCCCGGAGGATCTGGAAGATGAAGTATATCCAAAGCTGTTTGAGAAGTTTAAGCAGTATGGAATCGGGTATTTCTTTTATATCGGCGGCAATGACTCCATGGATACAGTGAGCAAGCTTTCGAGATACGCGCGGAAGACAGGCAGCGATATCCGGTTTATGGGAATTCCGAAGACAATTGACAATGACCTGGTACGGACAGATCATACGCCCGGATTCGGAAGCGCTGCAAAGTATGTCGCTTCGACAGTGCGGGAGATCGCGGTCGACGCATCTGTGTATGACAATAAAAAATCGGTTACCATAGTGGAGATTATGGGGAGGCATGCGGGATGGCTGACTGCCGCCAGTGTTCTCGCACGTAAATTTGAAGGGGATAATCCGGTCCTGATCTATCTGCCGGAGACTGCTTTTGACCCGGACAGATTTATCTCTGACGTCAATGAAGCGCTGGAGAAAGCGCCAAATCTCGTCGTGTGTATATCGGAAGGGATCAACGACGGAAAAGGAACGTTTATCTGCGAGCTGGCAAGCGATGTGGGCGTGGATACATTCGGGCATAAGATGCTCACAGGCTCAGGAAAATATCTGGAAAATCTGGTAAAGGAAAAGATCGGCGTCAAAGTAAGGTCGGTGGAGCTCAACGTATCCCAGAGATGTTCTTCCGCTATGCTGTCCGCTACGGACCAGAAAGAAGCTGTTGAATCCGGAGCGTACGGTGTGAAATGCGCGCTTGAAGGAGAGACAGGCAAGATGATCGGTTTTGCGCGTGTGCCGGGAGAGGAATATCGGGTGGATTACGTGGCGGAAGACGTGGATCTGATCTGTAATCAGGAGAAGACCGTTCCGCTTGAGTGGATCACGGGGAACGGTTCGGATATCGGACAGGAGTTTATAGATTATGCCCGTCCCCTCATACAGGGAGAGGTGAAGGTGCCGGTAAAAGACGGACTGCCGCTGTTCGCCTACCGGAAATAGTGAGACACAGCCCCAATCCTGTTGTATGTCTGTTAAGGAAGGACCACGCATAAGATTTAGAGTAATATTTTGCAGTGGTCTGTCTGAGGACTGTATAGCAGGAGGGATATGTATTGAGCCAGAAGATAGAAAACATCCTGAATCTCGCTCTTGATGCAACGCCGGAAGAAAGAGAACGTTCCGGAGAGCTGGATGTGGGATATGATCCGGCGGAGAAGGAGTGGGAGCTGATCATTAAGTATTCCGGCGACCTGGAATCTGTAAGAGGTATTTCATCGTCTGTAACGGAGTTGATGAATGGTTATGCGGTAATCGTGATCCGGGAGGAACGGATCGAAGAGCTTGCCGGAATTCCCGAGGTGGAATTTATCGAGAAGCCGAAAAGTCTTTATTTTCAAACGGATGTGGGCCGTCAGGCTTCCTGTATTGACGCCGTCCAGGCACCGCCTTATGGTTTAAGCGGACGGGGCGTCCTGGTCGGGATTGTGGATAGCGGGATTGATTTTGAGAATCCAGATTTTAGGAATGAAGACGGTACGACACGGATCGTATCTCTGTGGGATCAGTCGATTTCCGGCAGACCGCCGTCAGGATATGCAGTGGGAAGCGAATTTACAAAGGAAGAGATCAATGCAGCGCTGGCGGGGAACGGTTCCGGCGGAGGTGCGGGGAAAAGTACGAGGACAGTCCTGAGCCGTGACACGAGCGGTCATGGAACTGCGGTAGCGGGAATCGCGGCGGGAAATGGAAGAGGAAGCGAGGGGCGGATGTACCGGGGCGCAGCTCCGGAGGCAGAGCTTATTATCGTGAAAATGGGAACTCCGCGTCCGGACGGATTCCCGCGCACCACTGAACTGATGACAGGTGTGGACTATGTGATCCGGAAAGCACTTGAACTGAGGATGCCTGTGGCTGTCAATATCAGTTTCGGTAATACATACGGTTCTCATGACGGTACATCCCTGGTAGAGAGATTCCTGAACGATATCTCTGACACATGGAAAAATGTGATCTGTATCGGCAGCGGGAACGAAGGTACGACTGCGGGGCATGCGGCGGGCCGGGTGAACGATGAAGAGGAAGTGGTGCAGGAACTTGCTGTTCAGGAAAGAGAGCCGGCACTGAATGTACAGATCTGGAAATCTTATGTGGACGAGATGAATATTTCTATTGCCAGTCCGTCCGGAGAACGGGTAGGCCCTTTTCGCGAGATACTGGGTCCGCAGCGTTTTGTCCTGGGAAACACGGAGCTATTGCTCTACTACGGGGAACCGAAGCCTTATAGTGTCAGACAGGAGATTTATATCTCTTTTATTCCGCTGCAGTCATATGTAGACAGTGGCGTGTGGCAGATCATTCTCACTCCCGGGCGCATCGTGGACGGCGCCTATCAGATGTGGCTCCCGGCCCAGGCTGCGCTGAATGTGGGAACAGCATTTCTGACTCCTGACAGTACGTCTACTCTGACGATTCCGTCCACTGCGTCTCTGGTGGTAACGGTGGCTGCATATGATGCGAGGACATTTTCCTATGCGGACTTTTCCGGAAGGGGGCCGGCGGCGGTCTATGAGGGAATCGAAGTGCCGAAACCGGATCTGGCAGCGCCGGGGGTTCTGGTTAATGCACCTGTTCCCGGAGGAGGTTATCGCGCTTTTTCCGGCACCTCGTTCGCCGCGCCTTTTGTCACGGGAAGCGCGGCTCTTCTGATGGAATGGGGGATAGTGCAGGGAAATGATCCGTATCTGTACGGGGAAAAAGTGAAGGCATATTTGAGGCGCGGGGCGAGAGAACTGCCGGGATACAGTGTGTGGCCGAATTCACTGCTGGGGTTCGGGGCGTTGTGCGTCAGGAACAGCCTGCCGGGTTCATAAGAGAAGGAACCAGAGTATATATGCCAAGACGAAAACAGAAATGAAGTTATTTAAAAGTTAATTGAAGTTATAGTCATATCGCGATATAATATGACTATAAAGTTAACGGGAGGTATGCTTATGTTTTCAATACAGGAATCAATTCGGCCATCTGCAGATTTGAGAAATCATTACAGTGAAATATCAAGACAGTGCAGGGAAAATAATGAAGCAGTTATTATCACAGTGAACGGACGGGGAGATACTGTATCACTTTCCTATGAGGAATACAAAAGGATGAAATCAAGGATTGAATTACTGGAGATTTTGTCAGCGGCAGAAGATGATGTGAACAATGGAAGGGTTGAACCGATTGAAAATACTTTCCAGGATCTGAGACAGATATTGAAGGAAAAATAATATGAAGCATACAGTTGTCCGTACAGATACTGCAGATGAGCAGATCCGTAAGATTATCCTTTATATCAATGAAAATTTTGGATCAGAGATTGCATTACGTAAATTGGAAGAATTAGAAGAAAGTATCCTGCATTTGGGAGATAATCCGAATATTGGAACGATTCCCAGCTACCATATCCTGAGACAACAGGGATATAAGGTGTTAATTTTAGAAAAGAATCTGGTTTTCTATAAAGTGGATGATGAGAGAAAAAGAGTGATCATCTATGCGGTTGTGGACCAAAGGCAGGATTATTTAAATATTATCAGGGGGTTATAAGGGAATAGCGCTGGAATGACAACGAATGAATAGCTGATTCCTTTTTTTTTCTGTCTGTGATAAAATACAGATAGATTTTTGGCGAAAGGATATACCGGATATGAAATCACTTCTCATATATCTGAAAAATTATAAAAAGGAATCTGTACTGGCGCCTCTTTTTAAAATGTTGGAGGCGTCTTTTGAATTGCTTGTGCCCCTTGTTATGGCTGCAGTCATCGATGTAGGAATCGCGCGGGAGGACAGGCCGTACATTGTAAGGATGTGTTTTGTGCTTATTGCTCTTGGGCTGATCGGCCTTGTATGTTCGATCACCGCCCAGTATTTTTCTGCAAAGGCGGCGTCCGGCTTTGGAACAGGTGTGCGGCATGCTCTGTTTGAGCATATCCAGAAGCTTACCTTTACAGAGATGGATGAGATCGGAAGTTCCACTCTGATCACGAGGCTGACAAGCGATATCAACCAGACTCAGTCAGGGGTAAATCTGGTGCTGCGTCTGTTCCTGCGCTCCCCGTTTATCGTGTTCGGCGCGATGATCATGGCGTTTACCGTAGACGTGAAGGCCGCTCTGGTTTTTGTCGTGGTAATTCCGGTTCTCTCGGTAATCGTATTCGGCATCATGCTTGTGACCATGCCGCTCTACAGGAAAGTTCAGTCGCATCTGGACAGCGTCCTGCTTACAACGAGGGAAAATCTTGCGGGCGTTCGAGTGTTGCGTGCATTTAATAAAGAGCAGGAAGAGCGGCAAAAGTTTGAACGGGAAAATCAGACGCTCACCGATGCACAGAAGTTTGTGGGGCGTATCTCAGGTCTTATGAATCCGCTTACTTATGTTGTCGTAAACGGCGGTATCATCGCTCTGATCTATACGGGAGCAGTTCGGGTAAATATTGGCGACCTGACACAGGGAGAAGTAGTAGCTCTTATCAATTATATGTCGCAGATCCTGACGGAGCTGGTAAAGCTTGCCAATCTGATCATTACAGTGACAAAGGCGGTTGCCTGCGGGAACAGGATAGGAAATGTGCTGAATATACATCCGGATATGGAAGATGGAGAACAGATTTTATCGACGGATGATTTTAGAACGAATACAGACGGAAGGCAGAACGTACAGAAGATTCCTGCCGTTGAGTTTGATCATGTCTCGCTTTCGTATAAAGGCGCCGGGGGTGAATCTCTGACGGATATATCGTTCCGGGCGATGAGAGGGCAGACGATAGGGATTATCGGTGGAACAGGATCAGGAAAATCCTCACTGGTCAATCTGATTCCACGGTTTTATGACGCTACAGGCGGACAGATCAGAATCTTTGGAAATGATATCAGGGAATATAAGATAGAAAGTCTGAGATCACGCATCGGAGTTGTGCTTCAGAAAGCAGTCTTGTTCAAAGGAACTATCGCGGAGAATCTGCGCTGGGGAAATGAAAATGCCAAAGAGGAGGAGTTAGAAGAGGCGTTGGAAATCTCCCAGGCAAAAGAGTTTGTGGACAGGAAACCCGGCGGATTGGAATTTCGGATCGAGCAGGGCGGACGCAATCTTTCCGGCGGGCAGAAGCAGCGGCTTACCATTGCCAGAGCTCTTGTGAGAAAACCTGAGATCCTGATCCTTGACGACAGCGCATCGGCGCTTGACTTTGCTACAGATGCGGCGCTACGCAAAGCAATCCGTTCTATGAAGGGCAGTCCGACAGTGTTCATCGTCTCCCAGAGGGCGTCGTCCGTACAATATGCGGATCAGATCATTGTACTGGATGACGGGGCGGCGGCAGGTATAGGCACCCATGACGAACTTCTTGCGGCTTGTCCGGCTTATCAGGAAATCTATTATTCCCAGTTCCCGAAGGAGGCGGCGGTAAATGGCTGATAAAATAACAGAAACAAAAGATGCAAATAGAAAACAGAGTCAGGGGAAAACATTAAAGAAGGTATTCCGTCATCTGGGAAAATACAGGATCTTTGTTGTATTTTCCATATTGCTCGCCACTGTCTCAGTAGCTCTGACCCTTTATGTACCGAAGTTGACCGGGTATGCGGTGGATTACATCACCAATGCGGGAATGGTGGACTTTCCCGGCGTATTCCGGGTCATGATCCAGATCGGCGTGTGTACGCTTGTGACCGCGCTTGCTCAATGGCTTATGAATATCTGCAATAATAAAATGACTTATCAGGTTGTGCAGGACATCCGAAACGAGGCATTCCGCAGGATTGAGATCCTTCCGCTGAAATATATTGACGGTCATCCTTACGGTGAAGTGGTCAGCCGTGTGATTGCGGATGTGGATCAGTTTGCGGACGGACTTCTGATGGGATTTACCCAGCTTTTTACCGGGATTGCGACGATCGTCGGAACATTCTGCTTTATGCTTTCTGTTAATGTTTCTATCACTTTTGTTGTAGTGCTGATTACGCCGGTTTCGTTTTTTGTGGCGAATTTCATTGCAAAGAGGACGTTTTCTATGTTCCGGCTTCAGTCAGAGATCAGAGGAGAGCAGACCGGCCTGATTGATGAGATGGTTGGGAACCAGAAAGTCGTACAGGCATTCGGAAGGGGAAAAGATGTGACAGAGCGGTTTGATGAGATCAATGAACGTCTAGGCAAGGCGTATCTGAAAGCTACATTTTTCTCATCCATCACAAATCCGTCCACACGTTTTGTAAATAGTCTCGTTTATACAGGCGTGGGGATTACCGGAGCGTTCGCTGTGGTAAATGGTTCGCTTTCTGTAGGGCAGCTCTCAAGTTTTCTGAGTTATGCCAACCAGTATACAAAACCGTTTAATGAGATATCCGGCGTGGTAACAGAATTCCAGAATGCTGTGGCATGTGCGCAGAGGATTTTCGACCTGATCGAAGAAGAACCGCAGACGCCGGAACCGGAGAATGCCGTGGAACTCAGAGATATCAAAGGAAATGTCAGAGCTGATCATGTAGATTTTTCTTATGTAGAAGGACAGAAACTGATCCGCGATTTTAATCTGGATGTAAAACCGGGGCAGCGGATCGCGATCGTAGGGCCGACAGGATGCGGTAAGACGACGATAATTAACCTGCTTATGCGGTTTTACGATGTAAAAGAAGGATCGATTTCCGTGGAAGGAATAGATATCCGGGATATGACAAGAAAAAGCCTGCGGGCAGGATACGGGATGGTACTTCAGGACACCTGGCTTAAAACGGGAACGATCCGGGATAATATTACGATGGGACGACCGGATGCCACGGAGGAGGAGATCATTGATGCGGCGAAAGCCTCCCATATTCACAGCTTTATCAAACGTCTGCCAAAAGGATACGATACGTGGATCACAGAAGACGGGGGAGGACTCTCACAGGGGCAGAAACAGCTCCTATGTATTGCAAGAGTTATGCTGTGCAGACCGCCGATGCTGATCCTCGACGAGGCGACATCATCTATTGATACAAGGACAGAGATGAAGATACAGGATGCATTTGCGGCGCTGATGAAAGGCAGGACGACATTTATCGTGGCTCACAGACTGTCTACGGTCCGAGAGGCGGACGTGATTCTTGTAATGAAAGACGGTCGTATCATCGAGCAGGGAAACCACGAAAGTCTGCTCGCAGAAAAAGGCTTTTACAAACATCTGTATGAGAGTCAGTTCACGGAAGAAAAGGAGAGCGCATAAGTATGGAACGATTGAGTACCCTGTGCTATATCGAGCAGGACGATAAATATCTGATGCTCCACCGCACAGTGAAAGAAAATGATGTGAATAAGGACAAGTGGATCGGTGTGGGAGGGCATTTTGAATATGGAGAGAGCCCGGAGGAATGTCTCCTGCGCGAGGTGAAAGAGGAGACGGGATATGTCCTTACTTCTTGGAAGTACAGAGGAATCGTGACATTTGTATACGGGGAGGATACAGTGGAATATATGTCTCTTTATACGGCGGATGGTTTTGTGGGAGAACCGATCGAGTGCGATGAAGGTGAACTGGAATGGGTGGATAAGAAAAATATCCCGGCGTTGGAACTGTGGGAAGGAGATAAAATATTCTTCCGACTGATGGATATGGGGAGAGAGTTCTTTTCCCTGAAACTTGTCTATGACAGAAGGGATGTGCTCCAGTATGCTGCTCTTGACGGGGTTCCTATGGAATTGTTCGATGAAATCAGGGAAGACGGCAGCAGGACCGGCGTGATAAAAGAGAGGGGAGTCGTGCACGAAGACGGTTCGCTTCATCCGACCGTACACACATGGATCGTTCGTTCCAACAATAAAAGCGGATATGATCTGCTTCTGCAGAAGCGAAGCGCCTGCAAGGATTCTAATCCCGGGTGCTGGGATATCTCTTCGGCGGGGCATGTTGGAGCCGGTCAAGGATATCTTGAGAGCGCTATAAGAGAACTGAAAGAAGAACTTGGTATTGACGCTTATCCAGAGCAGCTCTGTAAGGTGGGAACAAGACGGTGCGGATTTGAAAGTGAGTTTTACGGACGGCCATTCCGGGATAATGAGCTGAGTACGATCTATATCTACCGGGAACCGGTGGAGATAAAACGTCTTACGCTGCAGGAGTCGGAAGTTTCTGAAGTGGCGTGGATGGACTATGATGAATGTCGGAAGAAAGTGACAGAAAATTTATTTAAACATTGTATATATGAAGATGAGCTGGAAATAGTTGGAAAAGCGCTTGAGATTATATAAGCAATGATATGAAAGGAAGCGGAAGAATATGAAATATGCGGTTATCTATGAAAGTGCAACAGGAAATACGAAAATGCTGGCAGATGAAATACGAAATGTTCTCGGTGAACGGGAGTGTATATTCTTTGGAACACCGGAGGAAAATACGCAGAGTGCAACGGAGGGAGCGGAAATACTTTTCCTCGGTTTCTGGACTGATAAGGGGGAATGCAGTGCAGGGATCCGGAAATATATAGAGACACTGTACGGCCGCAACATATTTCTTTTTGGAACAGCGGGATTCGGAGGTTCTGAGAAGTATTTTTCTGAGATCTTAGACCGTGTGTGTGTTCATCTGCCGGAAGGCAATACAGTTGTCGGTACATACATGTGTCAGGGGAAAATGCCTGAGAGTGTGCGTAAACGCTATGAGTTAATGAAGGAGAAAATGCCGCAGGATGACAAGGTAGAAATGATGATAGAAAACTTTGATAAAGCACTGCCGCATCCGGATCAGGCAGATCTGACTCATCTGAGGGAAAAAGTCACAGGTCTTAGCATCTGAATGGCAGGAGAGGGGCAGGTAACAGGAAACTTATGTGAAAGGAGACAGAATCATGACAGAGACAGGAGTGATACACGGGAGATTTCAGGTACTCCATCTGAAGCATATGGAATACCTGCTGGCAGCGAAAATGAGGTGCAGGACATTATATATAGGTATTACGCATCCGGACATATCAACATATCCGGCAACATCGCCTCTTGATGAACACGGAACGACAAAAACGGACAATCCGCTCACATATATTGAGCGATATGAGATGATCCGGGATGCCTTGCTGGATTTTGGAGTAAAGAGAGAAGAGTTTGAGATCATACCGTTTCCGGTCAGCAGTCCGGATATCCTGCTTCAGTATGCGCCTGCAGACGCAGTGTACTATATGAGCATCTGCAGCCCCTGGGATGAAGAGAAGTATCAGATATTACAGTCTCTTGGTCTTAATGTAGAAGTCTTATGGAGAAGAACGGGTGAAGAAAAAGGAATTACGGGAACGGAGCTGCGCGCCATGATCGCCAGAGGCGGGGAATGGCAGCAGCACATGCCGAAGACGGCAGCGGAATATCTGGAGAAAAATGGTATCGACCAGAGGATACGGCAGCTCTATTATACCTACGGCGGCAAGTGACGGTCACAGGCAATATGCATTAAATCCTACGACACAGGAGCAGCTAATGGATTGGAAAACAGTCCGATATCCGGAGGCAGAAACGAGAACAAAAAGAAAAAGATCAGGAAGAGGACAGTCAGGATATAAATAATGGTTCTCTTTTCATATATGCGTTCAGAATTCTGTAAAATCCATGTACAGCGGAATACCAGAAAGACACTGATAAAAAATATGGCAATATCCGCCCAGGCGATATTTCTCCCGAGTATGCCTGAGTACGTATAGAACAGAACCGGAACCGACAGAGTTCCCCAAAGTCCGCCAAGAAGAAACGCAGGCCTGAAGGCGGGCAATTTGTCTCTTATGCGAGAAGGAATGAAAAACGACCAGATAAGCACAGGAAAAAATACAAGTTTCATATGTTCCCATGTGGATTCATTGACAGGACTTATCAGACCGATCAGCGGATTTTGCCCGGACCAGTCGTAGAAAAAGTGTGATAACGTTCCTAATACTGATGCAAAGATAAAACCGACGATGAACCAGACCTTGATATTTTTCATAAGTATCACCTGTATATGCTGATATTATCATTTACAGTATATGCAGTACAACACATTTACATAAACTATCTGAAGATTTAGATGAAAAACATGACAAGACCGGAACTTACCCGAAAAAGTTCCGGTCTTGTCTCCTTTCTGAAATATACGAATTCTAAAACCTTTCATCATCTGTAAGTGTTTTCTCTACAGGCCATATGCTATCATGTATCCATAATCACAAGGGAGGTACTTGAATGAAGACGATTCTTGAAATTGACAGTTTAAAGAAATATTACGGGAAGCAGGGAAGCCGGACGAAAGCCCTGGACGGGATAACATTACAGGTAATGGAGGGAGAATTCTTAGGGATCATGGGGAGCAGCGGTTCGGGAAAATCGACGCTTCTGAACTGTATTGCAACGGTAATAGAGCCGGACAGCGGCAGGATCATGATGAAAGGTACGGAAATACATTCGCTGAAAGGAAAGAAGCTTGCGCAGTACAGGGGAAGAGAGATCGGCTATCTGTTCCAGAATTTTGAACTGATCGATAACCTGACCGGCAGGGAGAACATTATGCTTCCGATGTCTCTCCATAACGTATCCGACGGAGAGAGCCGGAAGCGATTGTCGCGGCTGGCGTCCTATCTTGAGATCACGGATGTGCTCGATAAGTTTCCATCCCAGATGTCAGGAGGACAGAAGCAGCGTGTTGCGGCGGCAAGAGCGCTGATCATGGATCCGGGGATCATACTCGCAGACGAACCGACGGGCGCGCTCGACTCAAAAAATGCAAAAACACTGATGAAAAAGCTTGCAGGACTAAATGAGGATGAAAATACAACGATCCTTATGGTGACCCATGACTCGAATGCGGCAAGTTACTGTAAACGTATCCTGTTTATCCGGGACGGACGGATCTTTCATGAGTTAAGACGTGATACTCCGGATGAAACGCAGCAGGATTTTTATGAGAGGATATTAAAAGTAATGTCACAGCTGGGAGGAGGGAGCGCCAATGTTCTTTGAGCTTATTACCCGTAACAGCAGGAGAAGCAGAAAAGAGAACGGGCTGTTTTTTACGACGCTTCTTGTTTCTGTTATCGCATTTTATATTATACTTTCTCTTTCACATCAGGATGTCATGCTTTTTCTGAAGACAATGGAAAGTGATGCGGTAAACCGTCTCCTTACAATGATCCCTGTTTTTTATGTGATGACATTGGTCGTTCTGTTCTTTTTGGTGTACTTTGCCAGTAAGTTCCAGCTTGAACGGCGCAGACATGAGTTTGGAATGTATCTGATGATGGGAATGACACGGAACAGGCTGTTTGTCCTTCTTCTGGCGGAAGACATACGGAGCAGTGCTATTGCTCTGCTGACCGGACTTCCTGCAGGAGTTCTTCTGTCGGAACTGATCAGTCTGGTTACCGCCCGGCTGGTTGGTCTGGGAATCATCGGGCACCGGTTCACAATGTCGCTTGATGGCATCCTGCTGACTGCTGCTGGTTTCTTCCTGATCAAGCTTGCAGCATTCCTGATTCTGAGCGTAAAGATAAGTCGTCGGGAAATCGGTTCACTTCTGGCTGAAAAGCCGGAGGAAACAAAGAGACAGCATCCGGCGCCTGTGTATGGCCTGGCGCTCTTTGCCGGCATCCTCTGTCTTGGAACGGCATATTATCTGGCGATCAGGGGAATATCCTGGTATCAGATCGGGATGATGGGGATTACGGTGCTTCTTGGATTTGCGGGAACGCTGCTTTTCTTCTATGGGCTCAGATATATATTTAACCTGATAATAAAATCCGAAAAACGGGACCGGCGGCTGCATGTATTCAATGCGCGCCAGCTGCAGGAAAATGTAGTCCGTCAGTCGGGAACGATGGCGGTCAGCTCGCTGCTGATACTTGGAGCTCTCTGCTGCTTTGGCGCGGGAGTTGCAATCGCGGTTTATTATGGCCAGTCAGATCCACATGTGCTGGACTATACATTTATACCGGAATATACGGATGAACCGAATCAGGAGCAGGCAGCTGCGGATGTACTTGATACACTGCACAAGAGCGGACTGGATACGGAGTTTTCGGAATTGTTCGAAATGAAGATCGGTGATATCCGCACGGCAGAAGATTTTGAAAATGCATACTCGATGAATGAGGTGTTGGAACAGGCGGCGAAATTTCCTGCTTCAGATGACAGAGATGTGCTTTTAAATAATTTAGGATTCGCGGATTTCCCGTCGCTCATTTCTCTTTCCGGGTATAATGAACTGCTTCGCACGGCAGGACTTCCCGAGGTGGAACTGGGAGAAGGCGAGGGGGCTGTATATATGGACAGCAGTTTTCTTAATGACAGGCAGGCTGAGATCATGAATACGGTGCTGGCAGACCGGCCGGAAGTGGAAGTCGGCGGAAATACTCTCCGATTGACAGGTAAGGTGCAGACGACAGCAGTCGTGACAGATTATTCGATCACCCTCTCCTTTGCGCTGATCCTGCCGGATGACGCATTTCAATATTACACACAGGGGCAGTATGACGTGTATGTCAACGGAGTGCTGGATAGCAGTGTATCGCAAAAAACAGGTCTTATGCAGGCAATCTCGGAGATGAATGAGAGATTAAATGAAACCGGACTGAATTATGAGAGTTATTTGCAGAATATGGGGAGGCAGCTGTTCTATATCGTGGCAGCCAGCTATATTACGATCTATCTTGCGATCATCTTTCTGATCGTGGCAAACACGGTGATCGGAGTCCAGTTCCTGATGAACCAGCAGAAGACAAACCGGAGATATAAAACGCTCATAAAGCTTGGCGCTGTGTATGAAACACTGTGCGCGTCGGCAAAGAAACAGATCAACTGGTATTTCGGGATCCCGGTATTCGCAGCGGCTGTAAGCAGCCTGTTTGCAGTGCGGGCGCTGTTCACGGGGCTGCTGTCATCCGTGACCCGGGGGTCAGCCGGAGAGATGATGTTTATTTCTGCAGCTATGATTCTTATGCTCTGTGTGATAGAATACATTTATATGGCTGCGGTAAAGCGATCCAGCAGCAGGTATCTGCTGACACTGATGGCACCGGAGCGTGAAGAATGACGGCCTGAATACAAAGCAAAGAAAGAGTAACTGTCGACAGGAGGTGCAGGAAAGAATGAAGCAGATCGCGGTAGTAGAGGATGAACCTCTTATGCGTGAAGAGCTGGCGCTGATGCTGAGAAAAGCGGGATATAAGGCAATAGAGATCCGCGAATTTGATCATGTGGCGGAACAGTTGGAACAGATTTCCCCTGATCTTGCAGTGCTGGATCTCAATCTTCCGGGTGTCAGCGGATTTCAGATCTGCCGGGAGATCAAAGGAAGAAGCTCGTTCCCGGTTCTTGTACTGACCTCCCGGGATCAGATGAAAGATGAGCTTCGCGCTCTTGAACTTGGAGCGGACGAATATCTGACGAAACCCTGCCGCAGAGAGAGAATTCTCGCACGGGTGTCCAATGTTCTTAAGCGTTATGAAGGCCGGGCAAATCTGCTGGAGGGGCCGGGCTTTCTGCTGGACCGTCAGACTTATACGCTGTACATCAACAACAGCTCTATTGTACTTCCAAAGAATCAGGGAAAACTGCTTGAGATATTTCTGTCACGCAGCGACAGGACGGTCACAAAAGATGAACTGTGTACAGCGCTGTGGGGAACAACGGAGTTTATTGACGAGAATGCGCTGCAGGTTAATCTGACAAGGCTGAAAAAGACAATGACGAGGCTTGGAATGAAACAGAAGATCACTCCGGTCCGGGGTATGGGATATCGCCTGGAAAATGAGGAGGATCAGTGATGAGAAAAAGGCTGCTTTATTTATTGCGTTATCTTCCATGGCTTGTTCTGCTGCTTTGGCTTGATCTAATGTCAGCGCTGCTGCTTTGGCTTTCTGCAGCAGATGCCTTTGGCATATTGGTTCCTCTGATCGTGATGGGAACTGTTCTGTTGTTTTTTATTGTGGCGTTTATTCTGGATCGTACAGAGCAGAGGAGAGGCAAGGCGTTCCACGCATTTCTGAAGAATCCTGATCTTATCAACGAAGAAAATCTGATTCGGGCGGTAAGCGCATCGGAACGAGAATCTGTCCGTCTGCTGGGAACTGTCCTGCGGGAAAAAGATGCCGCCTGCAGCAGAGCGCGGGCCGCGGCGGAGGACTACGAGGAATATGTGGAGGCGTGGGCCCACGAGACGAAAAATCCTCTGTCACTGCTGACAATGGTATTGGACAATCAGGGAGATGAGATTCCTGCATCAGCTGCGTTTAAGCTGGAGTATGTCCGAAGCCGGCTCCAGGAGTATATCAGCCAGATTCTCTACTACGCACGTCTAAAGAGCGGCAGAAAGGATTACCTGTTCGAGCCTGTAGATCTGAACAACTGCATCAGTGAGGTACTGGAAGATTACAGTCTGCTCCTGAAAGAGAAGAATTTCAGGATTACCGTACACGTGCCAGCGTTTTTAGTGTTTACTGACCGCAGAGGGATTGAATTTCTGCTGGGACAGATTATAAGTAATGCGGTAAAATACAGTGACTGCAGAAAGAAACAGCCGGAACTTACGATCTCTTTGGAGCAGCTGGAGTCGGAAGATGTGCTGCGCATATGCGACAACGGTGTTGGAGTGAAAGAATGTGACTTCCCTTACATTTTTGAGAAAGGTTTTACAGGAAATCCGGCCGACACAGGAAAGAAAGCAACGGGGATGGGCCTGTATCTCTGCAGGAAGATGGCGGATGATCTGAGTCTGGGATTAGAAGCCCGTTCCCAGAGCGGTAAGGAATTCGAGATGTCAATCCGCTTTCCCAAAGTAGAATAAAGAGAAATCCATCCGGTAAATGCAATTTCAACTACAGTTCTCGCTGTATACCTCAAATGATTTCTCCATTTTCTCCAGTATTTCAGAATACTGGAGAAATGCGTTCTTCATCTCCAGTTCGTTAAAAGGCTGATTTTTATAGCAGATTCTATGCTCCATCGCAGCCCAGAAGTCCATGGATATTGTACGAAACTGGATTTCGACCGGATAGTATTCCATACCGTCCATATAATAGATCGGAACGCCGATGATTATATGATAGCTGCGGTAGCCGTTTGGCTTTGGTGTGGATATGTAATCTTTTTCTTTGATCACAATAAGGTCTGACTGTTTTCTTAAGCATTCCACAAGATGCCTGATATCTTTTTCGAAAAAGCAGATCACGCGCACTCCGGCAATGTCCTGCAGGAGTGCCTTGGCATCCTGCACACTTGTGGATGCATGTTTTTTCCGTAATTTATTTTCAATACTCCCTTTTTCTTTGATACGGTTCGTGATACTGTGGATCGGCTGGAAGTCTTCGCTCTCGTAGGTCGTATGGTTCAGTATTTTCAATCTGGTCAGGATCAGGTTCATTGCATCCTGATACGGATGGATCAGTGTGTAATATTGTTCATCAGTCATTTTGTTATACTCCCTTCAACAACGAATAGCTTATTGCGAAAATGTGACAAAAGTGTGACGATAAAATTATGATTTGATAATAAAATATTAAAAAATAAAGGCTGTAGATTTTTATCATCAGTCGGAGAATAACTTTTTATAACGGATGCATTTCAACTGTCCGTACGGTCTGAAATAATCATAATAAATTTGCATATGTGCAATTCACCGGCGATATCGCCTAAAATTCCTGATACTCGAAAGTGGCTTTTTTCTTTTTAGAAAACGTGATAAGATGGAGGAGAAATAAATATGGGTATAAACAACGACAATTTTATAATGCTTCCCACCGTGGATTTCTGTTTTAAAGAATTGATGAAGAATCCAAAAGTACGGAAAGGTTTTGTAGGGGCTATATTGGGAAAAACTGCGGAAACTGCCCTCTCAGAACCAAAATGAGGGCGGTATCATCCGTTGGATGAGATTCCTCGGCGGCAAGAAGCGAGAGGAGTTTGAGGATATGGCAAAAAAAGACGAGTATATCGAAGCAGCATACGATGAGTTGAAGAAACTGAGTCTGGATGAGCAGAAACGACTGGAGTATGAACTGAGGGAGAAGGCAATCCGCGACCATAATTCTCTGATGAAGAGTGCTCAAAGGCTGGGGCAAAAGCGAGGAGAAGAAATCGGAGAAGAACGAGGAGAACGCCTCGCGCTAAAGCGCCTTGTGGGGAAAAAGATGGAGAAGGGGATGCCTCAGGATGAGATTGCAGAACTTCTTGAACTGGAGCCGGATGTGGTAAAAGAACTGGCTGATGAATGGGTGCGTGAACAATGAATACTGATTTATTTAAAAATGCTTTCCCCTTTTGGGAAAGCCTGACAGAAACTCAAAGAGCGGAGATCGTAAATAATACGACAAAAAATCTATGTGAGAAAAAGACGCGGCTTCATTTCGGGGGAGGCGAATGTGCGGGTGTACAGATTATCGGCTCCGGCAGGGCACGTGTATTTATCACATCACCGGGCGGCGGTGATATCACTCTGTTCCGACTGCTGGACGGGGATGTGAGTATATTAAGCGCAGCGTGTATGCTCAACGGCATGGATATCGAGCTTGACATGGAGATGGAGACGGACTGCGAGATCTATACGATCCCAAAGAAAGTATACCGGAAGCTGTATGATGAGAGCGGAGCAGTGAAAGACTATACGATGGAGATGATCTCGGAGAAGTTTTCGGATATCATGTGGCTGTTCAACCAGTTCGTGTTCTCCAATGTGGCATCAAGGATTGCCGGGGCGCTGTTGGAGCACAGAGCTATAGAAGGAGGAGATGAGCTGAAGCTCACCCACGAGGATATTGCGAAAGACGCCGGGACTGCACGGGAAGTCGTCACAAGGATCCTGAAGCAGTTTCAGTCGGACGGACTCGTAAAGCTGACAAGAGGGAAGATTACCATTATTGACGCCAAAAAACTGGGCAAGATATAATAAATGTGATTTTGTCACTGAAAAATCACCGGATTGTGGTATACTAAGACCATGAAATGACAATAGATATAGATTTAGAGGATTTATAAGGAGGATATAAACATGGCAGTTGTAAAGTTGACAACAGAGAATTTTGATCAGGAAGTGCTTCAGGCAGGGCAGACAGTGCTCGTTGATTTCTATGCAGACTGGTGCGGACCGTGCAAGATGATGGGGCCGGTCGTTGAGGAACTCGCAGGTGAGGTAAGCGGTGTGAAGGTGTGCAAGATCAACATCGATGAAGAGATGGCGGTTGCACAGAAATACGGCGTTATGAGCATCCCGACATTCATCGCATTTAAGAACGGCGAGATCGCCGGAAAGCAGGTCGGTGCAGTTCCGAAGAGTAAGCTTCAGGAACTGATCGGATAAGTATAAGATGAAAGAAAAGCTCTGTGAGGACGGTAGCTACTCATAAAACAGTATCAACCAACAAACTGAAAAGGGGAGCTGCCATATAGGGTGCAGAAAGGCGAGTAGGAAACAAAGCGTTTCTTACCCGCTTTTTCTATGACTTTTGTTACGCAGTAGGGGATAAAAAAGCATTGACTACTGCACCTAACACAGGGAAAGCCGTCAAGGACGAGAAGCGTGCATTTTATCCTTTTTGTACTGATTAAAACGCTTTTGTTTTTTGATGAAAATTTTTTAGCTCTGTATCTGCCCGTATCTGTAATCTTGTTTTGGTTCCGCAGACAGGACAGCGTACCCATTCTGCTCTATTACTTATATCCATAAGATACTTTACTGATAATACCGTCAAAGTAAATGAAATCCCCATCAGGATAATTCCAAACAGCTTGAAACTTCGTAGGGTATTTAATGCCATTTTCGGAAAGCTGATAATCATTGCAAAGTGCAGACCACGGCACATATTCCATGCTGCCGTCTGATTCTGTTACAGCTCTGTCATTTGTAGTAAAGGAAATCATTTCATACTGTTCATTAAAGGTAAAGATACCGCTTGCCGTTTGTCCTCCATAAGTGATAGTCGCCCGTACTTCAAAATCGCTTAATTCCTCGAAGATAATATAGTCCTGCAATAGAATAGTAGGAGCAAACAGGTTTTCAGCAAGGAAAGTAGCCAAACAAGCCTTATCCATATCTGCGCCTGTCTGGTCAAAAAGAGTGATCCCCTTTGCAATCACACCTTTCATGCCGCCATTTCCATTTTGATAATAGTCGTAACCCTCAAAGGGAATACCGAACATACTGCTGTCAATAAGTGCCATTCTGCAAGGCTTATTGATAAAATTGTACTGTGTATAGTCGATTGATAAAGAAGGGCCGTTTCTGCCCTGTGAAAAATCTACATTGTGATATTCCATTTTGAGATATGACATTTTTGGGGTGCCTATATAACCGCAATTTTCAATGTACTTCTGAATAGCAATCGGCAAATGTGCAAAATCTTTTTCTGTAAAAATTTCATTATCAACCGATAACTGATTTTCATTCAAAAGAGCAGCTACATCATTTTGGAATTGCTTTTTGACAGGAGAATAGGAAATGTTGAACCATATCGTCAATATGCCAACTAAAATAAGTAACACACCTATTGCAACAAACATTTTTCTTTCCCTCGCTTTCTTCACTTATCTAATTCCTCCGCATATTTTTCGACTCGTTCCACACCCATATATAATTTGGCGTAAAGATGAAATAGCTGTTTGATTTCTTCCTCGTTAAAATCTGCAAACAATAATTTCAAAGCCTGTAAATGTCGTTCCCCCATTTCTTTAGCATACGCATTGATTTTATCTGTCAATTCAATACAAACAGAATTATTTGCGCCAAACAATAAACGAACGAAGCCTTTTTTTTCAAGAGCTAAAGCAAGTTTTTTAATATTCTGCCTTGAGCAGCCCATTAGGTTTCCTATATTTGTCAATGTTCGCGGCTCCGGACAACATTCTGTCATAGCAAGCAACAACCATTGTTTCATGGATATTTCGGTTTGTAGCTTCTCGCCTGCTGTTTGCATACGATTTTGTAAAACAAAGATACTTGAAAAAATTGCTTGTACTCTATGTTGTGTATCGCAGTCGTATGCTTCAAAAAGTTCGTTCATTTTCATCCAACTATCCTCCGTCCTTAAGCAGTAACAAGTTCCTGCTCTTTATTATAGTAACTTGTTACTGCTATGTCAATCAGATTTTTATTTTCTTTTATTAGACTATGAAAGGACAGGAATGGTATGGGACGGAAACGAAAAATCAAGGACGGGCATATTGTGGTGAAAAATCCGCTGTTTCAAGAATTGTCGAAACATGAAGTTACGATAAAATCCGGCAGAACACTCTATCGCTTTACAGACAGCTATGACGGAGAAACGGCATAGCCTACAAGCTACGCCGTTTCCCGAAAATATTTCTAATTATGATAGAAAACAGCAGTACAGGTTTACAGACTGATCGTTTCTGTTGCAATCTTCTCTCGGAAGGTTCGGTCGTGCTCCACAAAAAGCATGGTCGGGTAGCAGGAGAGGAGCAGATCCTCGAGCTGGATTCTGGAGAAGATATCGATATAGTTCAGAGGCTCATCCCAGATAAAGAGATGTGCCGGTTCACAGAGCGATTTTGCCAGAAGCACCTTTTTCTTCTGCCCCTCGCTGTAAGTTTCGATCCTTGTCTCAAACTGAGAGCGTTCCAGTCCAAGCTTGGCCAGTACAGTGCGAAAGAGTGAACCGTCCAGTCCGTATTCCGCAGCAAACTCCGAAAGAGTGCCGCGCAGGTAAGATGTATCCTGTGAGATATAGGAGATGCGAAGCCCTCCAGCAGTATATATTTCTCCTGTGTGGGGAACTTCTTCTCCCAGGATGAGTCGGATCAGACTGGACTTTCCGCAGCCGTTCTTCCCCGAGAGCGCGATACGGCTGCCGGGGCGGATTTCCATGGAAAAGTTCTCAAAAAGCGGTTCATCTGCATCCGGATAACGAATGGACAGATCTCTCAGGGCGACGAGACGGCTGCTGTGGTGTTTCAGGATATTGAGCTTCAATGAGTCGAGAGACTCGACATCCTTTAAGAGTTTTTCCTTTTCCTGAACAGCATTTTCACGGCGATGCTCCAGAGTCTTCGAGCGTTTCATCATTTTGGCGGCCTGATGGCCTATGTGGCCCCGGTCAGAACGTAGCCCTGCAACGCGGCTTCCGGTTTTGGTGCTTTCCACCTTGTCAGACCATCGTTCCGTACGCTTCGCGGCTTCTTTTAATTTGACGATATCTTTTTTCAGCCGTTCATTCTGCCTGCGCTCTGCCTCATCGCGCGCCGTCTTATCTCTATACCAGGAAGAAAAGTTTCCTTTACATACTTCGATCGACCGGCGGTTGAGGACAAGAACATGATCCACGCAGCGGTCGATAAAATCCCGTTCATGGGAGACGAGGATGAATCCTTTTTTATGTGAGAGATATTCCGCTACTTTATCCCGTGCGGCGGCATCCAGATGACTGGTGGGCTCATCGATCAGGAGAAAGGCGTGTTCTTTCAGGAAGAGTGCGGCGAGCAGCACCTTTGACTGCTCCCCGAAACTGAGTGAACAAAACGGACGGTACAGGATCTCTGCATCCGCGTCGAGGAGATTCAGTTCGCGCAGAAGCTCCCACTGTTCCATGGCAGGGGAGACAGATTCGGTAATCTCATAAGTGAGCTGTTCCTTATTCTCTATGCGGTATGGAAAATATTCAAATTCAACGGAGGAGAGGATGGAACCGGAGTATTCATATTCCCCGGTCAGCAGTTTCAGGAAGGTAGTCTTTCCCTTGCCGTTTCTGCCGATAAATCCCAGCTTCCAGTTCGTGTCAATCTGGAAAGAGACATTTTCAAAGACAGGATCGAAACTGTCCTCGTATGTGAAACTCAGATTTTTAACCTGTATCAGTGACATGATTGATCAGCCTCCTTTAGAAAAGTAATACATTGAAAAGAACCGCGGGAAAGTAAATTCCGCGGTCCTTCTGACATACTGATCCTGTTTCTGTATGAGTCGGGATGATGAGATTACTTTCCTGCGATCACATGACAAAACAGACAGAACATCTTTTCAACTCCGATCTTACGAAAACAAAACGTGTTTTCTTTATTCTGCACAAAGGATAACAAATCAGGACGGGTGTGTCAACAAAGTTTTTGTAGAACAAGTTTATTTATAATTGAAAATGAGGTTGTAATAATCGGAAGGGGACTATATTATATTAGCAGAAAACGAAAGGAGCAGCCCGTATATGAGAAGAAGGTATGTTATGGCTCAGTAGTCTGAGCTTAAAATGAAAGAGGATAGTTAAGCTCGGATGAATCCCCAGCTATTACAGGAGGATTATAATGAGCTATGTCAGAGCAGAAGATATTTTGCCGAAAGAATTAATAGAAACTATTCAGCAATATGTAAGCGGAAAAAGTATATACATTCCATGTGCAGAGAAAAAGGTCTGGGGAAGTCGGACGAAAATAAAGCAGTATTATAGAAAACGAAATCATGAAATATGTCAGAAACATTCAAGAGGGATTTCAACAAAAATACTTGCTGACGAGTATTCTTTGTCGGAGAAAAGCATACAAAGAATCATAAGAACTACTGATTTTACGGATAATATAGTCCAATGACAGTAAATTCTAGAAAGGTATTTCATTGTTGTGGGGGATGCAAAAAGAAGCGGGAGTTCATTAATTCAGGAAAGTTCAGAGTGAATGCGAATAGAAGCAGGGTGGATGTATGGCTGATATATAGATGCAAAAAGTGCAAACATACTTGGAATTTGACAATTTATGAAAGAACAAAAGTTTCCAGAATTCCAGCCGGAGAGTATGAACTTTTCGTGGAAAATGATCGTGATCTTGCTTGTAAATATGGAAATGACGTAGACTTTTTGAAAAGAAACAAAGCTGAATTAAAGTGAGGATGCAGACCGGATTTTTTTCGGTCTGCTTTGTATTGGAGAGGGTGACAATGAGAGAATACAGATATATTACGTTAAGAGAAGATCCGGAGCTCAAAAAAGAAGCATCCCGCTGGTTTCACAGTAAATGGGGCGTACCGGAGGAGGCATATCTTGAGTGTATGGAGAATTTTTTAGATCAGAAGACAGAATATGGATGGTATTTGTGCCTTGATGGAGAGAAAATCGTTGCGGGACTGGGGGTAATAGAAAATGATTTCCATGATAGGAAAGATCTTGCGCCGAATATATGCGCCGTGTATACAGAAGAAAAGTACCGGTGTAATGGGATAGTCGGAAAACTGTTAAATATGGCTGTGTCTGACTTGAAATCAAAGGGA
>ERZ1643246.1326-NODE-1326-length-27291-cov-30.159017_pt1 | contig 27291 bp, 27 predicted proteins | sample MGYA00579265_ERZ1643246 | MGnify/ENA primary metagenome ERZ1643246 (study PRJEB29033, sample SAMEA4952261) | chicken gut metagenome | biome: Broiler Chicken; feature: Gastrointestinal Tract; material: Caecum | place: Ireland | collected 2018 | study: Broiler...
ATGTATTTCAAACTGGTTATTCCTGGAAAGGAAAGTGATTGAGATGATAATTATTATGTTAGGAGCACCTGGTACTGGAAAAGGAACAGTTGCAGGAATATTGCAAGAAAAAAAAGGTTTCAAACAAATATCAACAGGAGATATTTTTAGAAAAAACATAAAAGAACAAACAGAATTAGGAAAAATAGCGGATAGCTATATTTCGAAAGGAAATTTAGTTCCTGATGATATTACTGTAGAATTAGTTAAAAGCGTATTAGATAATGAAGATATTGAAAAAGGAATAATATTAGATGGTTTTCCAAGAACCATTAATCAGGCTGAAGAATTGGATAAATATTTGAAATCAAAAGATAACAAAGTTGATTTAGTAGTTAATTTAACTACTCCTGAAAAAGAAATTATTGAAAGAATTGTAAATAGGAGAGTATGTTCAAATCAAGAATGCAAAACAGTATATAATTTAGTATTAAATCCACCTAAAGTTCCAGATATATGTGATAAATGTGGTTCTAAGTTAATTCAAAGAGATGATGACAATGAAGAAACTGTTAAAGCTAGATTTGAGAATTATACTAAACAAACTAGCAGTTTGATTGAATATTATGACAAAAAGGGAATTTTATTTAATGCAGTTGTTAGTAAGGAAATTAACAAATTAGGTGCAGATGTTGCAAGGGACGTTATTGAACATATAGATAATATGAAAAAGAGGTAAAGGTTGAAAAATAATTACAATTTTGGCTTTGTCAACCTTCATTTGAAATTTAATCAACATACACACGTATGCCTCATAAATTTCAAACTTGCTTTCCTTGCCAAAATTTAATTCTTTTCCAACCGAATTTGTGCATTAAGAGAGGAATGATGGTAAAAATGGTAACTATAAAATCGAAAAGAGAAATAGAGCTTATGAGAGAAGCTTGCAGAGTAGTTGCATTAACATATAAAAAATTAGAAGAAGTAATAAGAGCAGGGATGACTACATGGGAATTAGATCAAATTGCAGAAAAAACGATGAGGGACTTGGGAGCTATACCTGCTGAAAAAGGATATGATATAGGAATTAGAGGAGTACCTAAATTTCCAGCTTCAATATGTGTTTCAATAAATGATGAAGTTATTCATGGTATACCATCAAAAAGTAGAGTTATAAAAGAAGGAGATATAGTAAGTATTGATACAGTAGCTTTAAAAGATGGATATAATGGAGATGCTGCAAGAACTTTTGTAATTGGGAATGTCCCTAAAGAAACGCAAAGATTAGTCGATGTTACAAAGCAAGCATTTTTTGAAGGAATAAAATATGCAAAACCAGGTAATAGACTTGGAGATATATGTCATGCAATAGGAGAATATGTTCATTCACAAGGTTTTTCAGTTGTTAGAGAATTTCAAGGACATGGAATAGGTAGAGAAATGCATGAAGATCCAGGAATACCAAACTATGGTAAAGCAGGTAGAGGAATTAAACTTGAACCAGGTATGACTCTAGCTATAGAACCAATGGTTATACAAGGAAAACCAAATATTTTGGAATTGGATGATGGTTGGACAATCATAACAGAAGATGGAAGTTTGTCTGCTCATTATGAAAATACAATTTTAATTACAGAAAAAGAGCCTGAAATATTGACAATTCTTTAATAGTATTATATAATATAGTAGTTATTATGCACTATTGGATATTTATGTATATGATTTAGTGCTTTATAGGAGGAGATAGTATGTCTAAAGAAGATGTTATAGAAGTAGAAGGTACAGTAGTAGAAGCTTTACCTAATACAAATTTTAAAGTGGAACTTGAAAATGGACATCAAATTTTAGCTCATATTTCAGGCAAATTGAGGATGAATTATATAAAAATATTACCAGGTGATAAAGTAAAGGTTGAGCTTTCTCCATATGATCTATCAAGAGGACGTATTACATGGAGAGCTAAATAAATTTGTTATTTAACCCAACATATATATATTTCTTATATCAAGGAGGTGCTTTTGAAATGAAAGTAAGACCATCAGTAAAAAAGATGTGCGATAAATGCAAAATCATTAAAAGAAAAGGTGTTATTAGAGTTATTTGTGAAAACCCTAAACACAAACAAAGACAAGGTTAATTTTGTTTATAACACAAATCAGGTAGCGGCTGTGTATTCTATAAAAGATATACATATCTAATTTGTGTTTATATAAATTCGTTTTTTGAATTCTGAAGACCGCTTTTTTAAAGTGCATTTCACTTTGGAATATCAAAAGACAAGCAGTATTATTATTTTATTTGGAGGTGCAAAAAAATATGGCTCGTATAGCAGGAGTTGATTTGCCTAAGGAAAAAAGAGTAGAAATAGGACTTACATATATTTATGGAATAGGTGTATCAAGTTCTAGAAAAATCTTAGAAAAAACTGGAATTAATCCAGATACTAGAGTAAAAGATCTAACAGATGAAGAAGTTAATAGTATTAGAAAGGCAATTGATGAATCTTACAAAGTTGAAGGTGACTTAAGAAGAGAAGTTGCTCTTAATATTAAAAGACTTACTGAAATTGGTTGCTACAGAGGTTTAAGACATAGAAGAGGTCTTCCAGTAAGAGGTCAAAGAACAAAAACTAATGCTAGAACTAGAAAAGGTCCTAGAAAGTTAGTTAGCAAAAGCAAAGCAAAATAGAAAAATCGATTAAAAGCATCAATCTGCACATTTTTGATATTCTAATTACTCCTCGATATGCAAACGCATAATCTCGTCGTACTTAAAACATCAAAAATGCACATCTTAATACTTTTAATCAATTTTACGAAGTATAAAAATGCAAACGTATAGTTTCGTCACACTCAAAAAATTAAAAATGCACAATATACTAATTTTGATTTAAATTTTAAAATTGATTAAAGCATAGCGCATTCACATTTTTGATATTCTAATTACTCCTCGATATGCAAACGCATAATCTCGTCGTACTTAAAACATCAAAAATGCACATCTTAATACTTTTAATCAATTTTACGAAGTATAAAAATGCAAACGTATAGTTTCGTCACACTCGAAAAATTAAAAATGTACAATATACTATTTTGATTTGAATAAAAAAATATTTAATATGGAAAAAATTGAAATGAAATTCTAAATTAATTGAGATTCACTTAAATAAGGAGGGAATTAAAAACATGGCTAGTAAAAATACAACTAGAAAACCAGTAGCTAGAAGAAATAGAAAAAACATTGAAAAAGGTCAAGCACATATTCATTCTAGTTTCAATAATACAATAGTTACAATTACAGATACTCAAGGAAATGCAATTTCTTGGGGAAGTGCTGGTGGTTTAGGATTTAAAGGTTCTAGAAAAAGTACACCATTTGTTGCAGGTCAAGTTGCTGAAACAGCTGCAAAAGCTGCTATGGAGCACGGATTAAAAACAGTTGAAGTATTTGTTAAAGGACCGGGTTCTGGTAGAGAAGCTGCTATTCGTGCACTTCAAACAGCAGGACTTGAAATAAGTGCTATAAAAGACGTAACACCAATACCACATAATGGTTGTCGTCCACCAAAAAGAAGAAGAGTTTAATAAAAAATATATTAAGTCATTAAAAAGTTTAAATATTATAGTTAGAGAGAAATCTTTTAATGTATAAGGAAGAAAAGAAAGGAGTAGAAAAATGGCTAGATATAAAGATGAGCAATGTCGTATTTGCCGTAGAGAAGGACAAAAATTGTTCTTAAAAGGATCTAGATGTTATACTGATAAATGTAGTATATCTAGAAGAAATTATGCACCAGGTCAACATGGTCAAAAAAGAGCAAAACTTTCTGAATATGGTACACAATTAAGAGAAAAACAAAAAACTAAATCATATTATGGAGTTGGAGAAAAGCAATTCAGAAAATATTTTGAAATGGCTTCTAATTTAAAAGGTGTACCAGGTGAAAACTTATTAAGAATATTAGAAAGTAGATTAGATAATGTTATTTACAGATTAGGATTTGGAACTTCAAGAGCACAAGCTAGACAATTTGTAAATCACGGACAATTTGAAGTTAATGGTAAAAAGGTAAGTATACCATCATATTTAGTAAAACCAGGAGATATTATTACAGTTAGAGAAAATAAAAAAGATAATGCTACACTAAAATTAAATATTGAAGAAAATGCTTCAAGACCAGTTCCAGCATGGTTAGAAAGAGATAATACAAATTTGAGCGGTAAAGTAATTAGATTAGCTGCTAGAGAAGATATAGATTTACCAATCGAAGAGCATTTAATAGTAGAGCTTTACTCAAAATAATAGTGTTTAAAAGTAAGTGTAAGAATATTTTTATAAAGTTAAAATTTTACTTAAATAAACCTATAGAGTTTTTAAAAAGTAAGAGAGGCAGTCTCTCATTTTAGGAGGTAAAAATGATAGAATTTGAAAAGCCAAATATTGAATGTCTAGAGGTTGATGATGCAAATAATTATGCAAAATTTGTATGTGAACCATTGGAAAGAGGATATGGAGTAACAATAGGTAATTCATTAAGAAGAATATTACTTTCATCACTTCCAGGATGTGCAATTACTAGTGTAAAAATAGATGGAGTATTACACGAATTTTCTACAATACCAAATGTAGTAGAAGATGTACCAGAAATTATAGTTAATCTAAAAAATGTTAGATTAAAATCTGATGGTAGTAACGAAGAAAAAATCTTAAGAATAGATTTTAAAGGAGAAGGAGACGTTACAGCAGGAGATATAATGACAGATGGAACTGTAGAAGTATTAAATCCAGATTTACATATAGCTACTGTTTCTGAAGGTGGATCTTTGAAAATGGAAATGACAGCAGATATGGGAAGAGGATATAATTCAGCAGAAAAGAATAAAAAAACTAATCAAGATATATCTGTATTACCAATCGATTCTATTTATACACCAGTTAAAAAGGTTAATTATCAAGTAGAAAATACTAGAGTAGGGCAAATGGTAGATTATGATAAATTAGTAATAGAAGTTTGGACAGATGGTAGCATAAAAGCACATGAAGCATTAAGTTTAGCTGCAAAAGTAATGACAGGACATCTAGAACTATTCATAGATTTATCAGAAACAACAAAAAATACTCAAGTAATGGTAGAAAAAGAAGAATCTAAGAAAGAAAAAGTCTTAGAAATGTCAATAGAAGAATTAGAATTATCTGTAAGATCATTCAACTGCCTAAAAAGAGCAGGAATAGCAACAGTTGAAGACTTAATAAATAAAACAGAATCAGACATGATGAAAGTTAGAAACTTAGGAAAGAAATCATTTGACGAAGTAAAAGCAAAATTACATTCATTAGGCTTAGACTTCGCACAGGAGGAAGATTAAAATAGAATAAAAATATAAGAAAGAGTCATCACTAAATCACAAGGAGAGGGGGACATTCCTTAAACCGAGTGGAGATGACAAAGGGGAAAGGTGTGTCCTAGAACAATAAAATGAAAATGAAAAATAAAAAGCAATGAGTCATCAGTAAATCACAAGGGGAGGGGACATTCCTTAAACCAAGTGGAGATGACCATAGGGGAAAAGGTATGTCCCCTGACATAAAAAAAAAGGAAGGTGAAAAAAATTGGCTACAAATAGAAAGTTAGGTAGAACAACAGATATAAGAAAAGCAATGTTAAAAAACTTAACAACAGATTTACTAGTACATGGTAAAATAGAAACAACATTACCAAGAGCAAAAGAAGTAAAATCTATAGCAGATAGTATCATAGCATTAGCAATAAAAGAAAAAGACAATTTTGAAGAAATAGAAGTAAAAATCAAAAAAGCTAAACTAGATACAAAAGGACATAAAGAAACAGAACTAGTAAAAAGCAAAAATGGAAAAGAATATTTAAAAGTTGTAAAAGAAGAAGTAACAGAAAAAAGACAAAAGGATATGCCATCAAGATTAAATGCAAGAAGAAAAATAATGAGAAAAACAAACAAAGTAAAAGATTCAGATGGTAAAAACATAGATGTTCCAGCAATGTTATTCAATGAAATAGCTCCAAAATATGCAGATAAAAATGTAGGAGGATATACAAGAATAATAAAAGCAGGACCAAGAAAAGGTGACGGAGCAGAAGTTGCTATTTTACAATTGGTCTAATAGGGACGTAGCAAATTGAACAAAAAATGAACAAAAGGGACAGGTATTGTAACATACCCGTCTTTTTTATTTTATAGGAAAGTGCATTTTTTAGATGCATCTTTCCAGATAAAGTAAGGTTAAGCTATATTTTCTTCCTTGATATTATTACAAGATAATGTTAAAATAATTTTAAATTATCAAAAAATGTTAAATATAAGGGGGGATAATTTTGAAAAAAAAGTTACTGATATCAATAATAATAGTTGTACTAATTATTATTTTTTTAAGTATTCTTATTATATTTGGAACACTAAATAGAAAAAGTTCATATAAAATTAAAAATGCAAAGAATCAAGAGGAAAAAAGCATTGCAACTGAATATTGTGATGGTGTTATAAGATATTTAGAGGATAAGTATAATGAGAAGTTTTATGTTACATTTACATGGTATAGTGAAGAATTTTCTAGATTATATTATGTAAGAGCATATTCATTTGAAAATCCAGATAAAGAATTTTCCATTCAAATATTAGATCCACAATTTAATGATGGAAAAAGTTATGCAGATGATTATATTTTTGAAATTTCTAAAAATGATGTAACCGAATATTTTTATGGAATTTTAGATAAATACAATATTATAAATAGAGAAGATCTTGAAATTACGAATTCATATGACTTAGATACTACAAATATAAGCAAAGAAGCTTTTAATAAAGATGATTCAATATTTATGAGTATTTATTTAGATAACGAAAATTTTTCAAGATTAGAAGAAAATATGAATGATATCGCTGTAGATTTAAATAATTCCATAGCTACTAATAAGTCTGGAATTTATCCTAATTTTTATATTAAAGTATATACAAAAGAAGAAGATAATTATGATGATACAATAGAAAATGATAATTATTTAGACATACAAATTTATAAGGATAATACATATAAAGCTAGAAGAGTTCATAATTTCCAAAAAAATTTATTTAAAAATGTTACAAATTAAAATTTAATAATAAAAAAAGACAGGTCAATTTATTTAATATTACAGACATGTCCCTTTTGTTTAAAAATTGTTCAATTTTGTACGTCCCCAATGAACCAAAAAAAATGGAGTGCATATAATAACCACAGGAGGCTAAGAAATGATTGATTTTATTTTACATGTCATATTTTGGACATTAGCTCTTTATGGTTTGTTTGAACTCATAAAAAATATAATATATTTATATACATATACTAATTTAAAATCAGAAGGAATTTATATAATTGTCGCTGTAAAAAATCAAGAAGATAAAATAGAAGGATTTATGCGTTCATTTTTATTCAAAATTTTATATGGAAAAGAAGATTATCTAAAAAATATAATTGTTACTGATTTAAGGTCAACTGATAATACAAAAGAAATATTAAAAAAATTATCTGATGATTATGAAATATTAAAGGTTGCAAGTTGGAAAGATTGTAAAGAAATAATGGATAATATAGATCAAGTATAAGCAAAATGAAAAGAAAGTTAAAGAAGATTGTAAAAAATAGAAAAATATTTTCCTTAAGTATTGTACTTGAAGAAAATATTTACAAACAAATAATATCAATAAAACATTGAAATGTCAACAAAGAATCTAAAAAAATAACATATAATAAAGGTTGCAAATAAATTGCCAATGTATAGAAAAAAATGGAGATGCGATGCTAGTATGTCGAATTTTGCGATGAAAAGTTCGGCACTTTTTAAATAAAGTATTGACTTTTTATGTTAATATAGTGTATAACTATTAAAAATAAAATTAAAATATTCGAATATAAAATTTTATTAAAAAGAAGAAATTTAAATCATTTTAGCAAATGGAAAGATTTGCTTAAATCATCAATTTGTTAATTTTGTTACGATTTATAATCTTTAGTTTAAATATCAATTTAATATCTAATAAAATAAATTAATTTATTAATTAATCCAAAAACATTAATTCAAAATATAACCCTAAAAAATTAATTTAAATAGTTAATTCAAAAAATTAATCTAGATCAATTAATATTTAATCTAAGTTATAATAAGCATAAAGAATTCATTTTAATTCGTGAAATAAAAATCCATAAAAAGAAAATGTATAATTTTTAACCTTGAGAAATGTAACACAAAAAATCAGATAAAAATTTACCAAATGATTGAACAAATGAAACATATTTGCTAAAATAGAAAGGAAGAAATAAATGAAGCAAACAAAGCAGAAATACAAATTAAGTAATGATTTCATATTTAAAAAAGTATTTGCTCAAGATGAAAATAATAGTGAACTAATAGATTTACTAGAAGCAATATTAGACATAAAAATAAAGAAAGTAGAGGTAAAAAATCCAGAACTACCAAAAAATGCAATGGACGAAAAAGCATCAATACTAGATATAAAAGCATATGTAAATGATGATACAATAATAGATATAGAGTTACAAGTAAAGAATGAATATAATATAACAGAAAGAAGTATATTATATTTATCGAAGTTAGTAGCAGGACAAATGGAAGTAGGAGAAGACTATATTAAACTGAAAAAAAGCGTATCAATAGTAATCCTATTATTTAATTATTTTGAGACAAATACATATCATAATGTAGCACATATGAAATTTGAGAAAACAAAAGAAGAAAAATATGTAGAAATGGGATATAAAGAAGAACAGGAAATAGCCATACCAAAACTAGAGATGCATTTTATAGAATTACCAAAATTCGTAAAGAAAAACGGAGGAACAAAAACAAAATTGGAGCAATGGTTATGGTTAATATCGGGAAGGGAGGATAAGATAAAAATGGCAGAGAAAGAAAATGTACAACTAAAAAAGGCATCAGAGAAATTAGACAAAATGAATTTAACAGAGTCAGAAAGAGAATTATATGAGGCAAGAGAGCTAGGACTATATTTTCAACAAATAGGATTAGCAAATGCAGAGGAACATGGTTATCAAGAGGGTCAATTACAAGAAAGAAAAAAATATGTACAAAAATTACTAAAGAAAAATATGAGTGATAAAGAGATTATGGATCTAGTAGAAATAGATAAGAAAGAATTAGAAAAATTGAAACAAGAATTAAAAGAAAAACAAACAATTTAAGTTTTATTTATCCCATTTATGAGTACTGTAAATATAGATAGCAAGAATTTCTTGCTATTTTTCCTTTTGTGTAGTAGAATACAAAGAAGATAGGGAGTAGATAAACTAAAAAAATTATGTAAAAACATATAATGAACAAAAAGGAGAAGAAATAAACATTGGAAATTAAAGGACAAGTAGAAGATATAATATATCAAAACGAAGCAAATAGTTATACAATAGCAGTATTTTATACAGACGAAGAAGAAACAACAATAGTAGGATACTTGCCATTTGTAAAAAAAGGAGATACATTAAAAGTTACAGGAAGATTTGTAGATCATAAGGATTATGGAAGGCAATTCAAAGTAGACACATTTGAAAAGTTAATGCCAGAATCATTATCAGCTTTAGAAAAATATTTAGCAAATGGAAGTATAAAAGGAATAGGAGAAGCAACTGCTAAAAAAATAATAAAAAAATTTGGAGAAGACACAATAAATATATTCAAATTTGAGCCATTAAGGTTAGCAGAAATAAAAGGAATAACAGAAGAAAAAGCAAAAGAAATGGCAGAAGACTTTATAGAAAGCCAAGAAATATGGAGAATAGTAGGATTCCTAGATAAGTTCGGAATAGGACCAGAAAATGCAAAAAAGATATATGATAAATATGGAGTAAATAGCATAGAAGAAATAGAAAAAGATCCATACATATTAGTGGATTTAGTAAGAGGAGTCGACTTTACACAAATAGATAGAATGGCATTAGACTTAGGAATCAGTTATGATAATGACAAAAGAGTACAGAGCGGAATCAAATATGGATTAATAAGAATAACAAATAATGGACATTCATGCACACTAAAAGATAATCTAGTAGAATTTGTAATCACTTTATTAGATGTCTCATCAGAATGTGTAGAAGACAATTTAATAAATCTAACTGCAAAAGATGAAATAGTAATAGAAGATAGAAATGGAGAAGAATGGGTATATTTATCAAGTTTTTATCAAATAGAAGCAAATATTGCAGATAGAATAATAAGACTAAATAAAAGTAAAAACTTAAAAGAAATAAAAAACATAGAAAATGTACTAAAAAAAGCAGAAAAAAAGAGCAACATAGAATTATCAGATAAACAAAAAGAAGCAATAGTAGCAATAAATCAAAATAATGTTACAATAATCACAGGAGGACCAGGAACAGGAAAAACAACAATCATTAAAACAATAATAGATATATATGAAGAAAGAGGCAAAAAGGTAGTATTAGCAGCACCAACAGGAAGAGCGGCAAAAAAAATGACAGAAGCAACAGGAAAAGAAGCATCAACATTACACAGACTATTAGGAATAGGAAAATTAGATGATGAAGGAATTTATGCAAAACCAAAAGATTATGAAGGAACACCAATAGATGCAGATTTGATAGTAGTAGATGAATTATCAATGGTAGATATGTTCTTAATGGAGCATCTATTAAAATGTGTATTTCAAGGGACAAAACTAATATTAGTAGGAGACGTAGATCAGCTATCATCAGTAGGACCAGGAAGTGTATTAAAAGACTTAATATCATCAGAAACAATAGAAACAGTAAAACTAGACAAAATTTTTAGGCAAGCTGCAAAAAGCAAAATAATATTAAATGCACATAGAGTCAACCAAGGAGAACCATTTTTAGATAAAAACGACATAGAAAACGAAACAAATGAAGACTTTTTCTTTATAAAATGTGAATCACAAGAAAGAATGTTAAAAGAAGTAATGACATTATGCACAGGAAGACTAAAAAAATATGGAGATTACGACTTTTTCCAAAACATACAAATATTAACACCAACAAAAAAAGGACTATTAGGAACAAAAGAATTAAATAAAACTTTACAACAAATACTAAATCCAAATCTAGATAACTTACCAGAAAAATCCAACTTAGGAGCAATATATAGAGCAGGAGATAGAATAATGCAAGTAAAAAACAATTATGATATATACTGGGAAAAAGAAAGCGAAAAAGGAAAAGAAATAGGAAGCGGAGTATTTAATGGAGAAATAGGAACAATAACAGAAGTAAACGAAAGAGAAAAAGTAGTAGAAATAAAATTTGATGACGAAAAAGTTGCATGGTATGAATTTTCAGAATTAGAAGAAATAGAACATAGTTATGCAATAACAATACATAAAGCACAACGGAAGTGAATTTGATGTAGTAATAATGGTATTACCAAAATCATCACCAATGTTACTTACAAGAAATTTACTATATACAGGAATAACAAGAGCAAAAAAACTACTAATAATATTAGGAGATGAAAAAACAGTAAACTTTATGATACAAAACGTAGACAGCAAAAAAAGAAACACAGGACTAGAATATAAACTTAGGAATAGGGATTGAGGGAGGTTTTATTGAATTTTAGCAAAATTTTAGACTATTTTTATCCACCAATGTGCGGAATTTGTGGAAAACTAGATAGTAATTTTTTATGTAAAAAGTGTGAGAAAATTCTAGAGTCGCACGAAGAACAAAATATAATAAAAGTTGAAAATATGAATTTTGAAGAATTAATATATATTTTTAAATACGAGGGAATAATAAGAGAAAATCTCTTAAAATACAAATTTGAAGAAAAATCATATTTATATAAAACTTTTGTGAATTTTTTATTAAAAAATGATAAAATATTTGAAAATATGAAAAATTATGATACAATTATACCAGTTCCAATAAGTAAAAAAAGGAACAGACAAAGAGGATATAATCAAAGTTTTTTAATTGCAAAAGAGATATCCAAATATACAAACTTAAAATTAATAAATAACTGTTTATTTAAAACTAAAAATGTTATAGAACAAAGCAAATTAACAAAAGAGGAAAGAGAGCAGAATATAAAAAATGTATATTCTCTAAAAAATGGAGATAAAATAGAAAGTAAAAAAATTCTATTAATTGATGACATATATACAACAGGAAGTACAGTTAATGAATGTTGTAGAATATTAAAAAAAGCAAACCCTAAAAAAATAGGAGTAGTGGTTTTAGCAAAAGATTAATAAATTAAAGGAAAACAAAGGTAGAAAGTACTTACATTTTTTTAGCCAATTGTGCCTTTAGAAAGGAATGCGATAAAATGGAAGATTTAGTAGAAAGTATCTTAGATTATGTTAGGTCAGATTATACAGATTATGCAATAATGATAAATGGAGAATGGGGTTCTGGTAAGACTCATTTTTGGAATAATAAAATAAAGAAAAAAATTGAGTCTATGCAATTAAATGGTAAAAGATATACAACTATATATATGTCTTTATATGGTATATCAAACCTAGAAGAAATTAGTAAAAAGATATTTATAGAAACTACCCAATTAATGGATAAAAACTTAAGAAAATTCATGCAAGCAAATGGACAAACTACAATACCAGAGTATGCAAAAACAGGATTAGATATGGCTAATTTTTTCGGTGTAACTCAAAATGGAGATAAAGTAGATTATGCAGATTTCTTTTCAACAGATGATAAAGTTCTATGTTTTGATGACCTAGAGAGAGCAAATGTTGATGTTATAGATATATTAGGATATATAAATAATTTTGTTGAGCATGACCATATAAAAACAATAATAATATGTAACGAAAAAGAGTTATCTACTAAATTAAAAAGTTCTAACTTAGAAATGAAAACATTTATTGCAACATATCTTTTAGATAAACAAGGCGAATTAAACAAAGCAGATAAGCCAATGGTGGAAAAGATTAGAGATAAAATAGAGCACGTTTTTGATAAAGCAAATGATTATGAAAGAATAAAAGAAAAGCTTATTGGTGAAACCTTTGAATATGCACCTAAATTTGATTATATAATAAATGGTATCTTGCTAAGATATGAAAATGATCCAGACCTGATTAGATTTTTAAGAGAAAATACAAGACTAATAATCGCAACATTTGAAAGAAGCGGAACAAGAAACTTAAGAATTTTAAAACACTCATTAAATGACTTTAAGAAAATCTTTAATATGGTAAATAAATCATATCCAAATACAAGCAATAGAGTAATGCAAACAATGCTTATATTCACAATTGCAATATCATTTGAAATAAAAGCTGGAAAAATAACAAAAGATAAATTTGTCAACATTAAAGATAATGAAGAATATAAATCAATATTAGTATCATCAAGAGTTTTGATGGATAATAGACAATTTTATATTAAAGAATTTGATAGCAATTATTATTATAATTTCAAAGCAGAATATAGATTCTTCAAATTTATCGAATATTATGTAAGAACAAGAATATTTGATATGAAATTATTCAAGCAAGATATGGAAACAATAAGAAATACAGTAGATATAAATAATTTACCAGGATACAAGAGGTTGCTAACAGAAGAATATTGGAAAATATCTGATGATGAATTTGGAGATGTAATTAATTCAGCATTAGAAGATGTAAAAGAAGGAAATTTAGAGTTAATAGATATAGTAAAAATATATGCATATTTTAGCTATTTTTCTAAAAAAGGCCTAATAAAAGAAGATTTAAAAGTATTAAAAGTAATATTTTTTAATGGAATGAATATAGCATCTTTAAAATCAAATTATTGTGATAATGTTGATGAAGAATTAAGTAAAATTGCTATAGATGAATGGCAAGAAGATATGGATGATATCTTAAAACATTTCAATAACTTGAATAGTCAATTACTAGACAAAATGTACAAAGAAAGAGCAGAAGAAGTATTTAAATGCATACCAATGCGAATGGAACAATTCTACGAAATGTTTGATAGGCAATGTATGGATGTGCCAATATTTAAATATTATGATCCATTCCAATTATTCCAAAGAATCAGTTGTGCAAGTAATGAAGATATTGTTTTGATAAAAGAAAAATTAATGAATAGAGCTGATAAATATCCAAAACAAGTAGAGCAAGAAGCTAAAAACTTGAAACAATTTAAACAAGTATTAGATAATTATTTAGATGGAAAAGATACATCAATCAAGATAGTAACATTAAAAGACTTCTCAAATTCATTAGAATATATTTTGGGAAAAGCAAAACCATCATTCCTTCCAAAAAAGGAAAAAATAGACAATACGGTTCAAAACTAGAAAAATCTCTATTAATGAGACTATGAAAAGTTTGATAAATTTGTAAAGATTAGTTATTTTTATGTAACTAATCTTTTTTTGACAAAAAATGAATAAAAAAACAACAAAAAGAGATAATAAAAATATAAACAAAAATAAAACAAACAAAGGGAGGAAAATTATGAAAGCAACTGGAGTTGTAAGAAGAATAGATGATTTAGGAAGAGTTGTTATACCTAAAGAAATAAGAAAAACATTAAGAATAAAGGAAGGCGATCCTCTAGAAATATTTACTGATAGAGAAGGGCAAGTAATTTTAAAAAAATATTCTCCAATAGGAGAACTATCAGAATTTGCATCAGGATATGCAGAGACATTATCAAAAACAACAGGACACATTGCTTGTATAACTGATAAAGATACAATAATAGCAGTTTCAGGAGGTTCTAAGAAAGAATTTTTGGAGCAAGATATAAGCAAAGATTTGGAGCAATTAATGGAAGATAAAGAAGTATATACAAGTAAAGATAATGGAGATATAGCAATGCCGATTACAAAAAATGATACTAATGAAAGAAAGCATAATGCACAAATAGTATATCCTATAATTTCAAATGGAGATACAATAGGAACAGTAATATTAATGTCAAAAGATGCAAACGGAAAAATGAATGAAGTAGAAAAAAAGGTAGCACAATCTGCAGCAACATTCTTAGGGAGCCAAATGGAAATTTAAAGTTGACAAAAGGGACGGGGCAAAATGGCAATTTTTAAAAAAAAGACTTTAAAAATTTAAAAAAAGGTGTTATTATAGATAAGGGGAAAATTTTAGCAAAGGAGATATTTAATGTCAAGAACCCCAAGAAACTCTATAAGAACATCTTTTTTTCATGTTATGGTACAAGGAATAGCCAAAAGTTATATATTTAACAAAGAGTGTGATATCAAATATTATATCAAAATTATTAAAGGATCAGAAAAAATACATAATACTAAAGTTATAGCATATTGTATTATGAATAATCATGCACATTTACTTCTAAACGCAAATACCATACAAGAATTAATCAAATTTATGCACAGAATAAATACACAATATGCAATGTATTATAATAAAAAATATAACAGAGTAGGATATGTATTTAGAGATAGGTATAAAAGTGAAGGAATTTATGAAGAAAATCAATTTTACGCCTGTATGAATTACATATATAATAATCCTGTTAAAGCTGGGATATGTAAAACAAGAGAAGATTATAAATTTTCAAACTATCTTGAAAACAAAAAATATATAACAAATAATATTCAAGAAGATAGAAAATTCATAGATGTAGACAATGAAGTTAATGATGAATTTGTAGAGAGATATATACATGAAAATAATATTGATGTAGAACACTTACTGAAAGATAAAGAAAAACTGAAACTAGTAATAAATGATTTAAGAAGATTTAATATATCTTTTAGATGTATGGAGAGAGTATTAAAGATTAGTAGAGAGACGCTAAGAAAATATGAATAGTTATCTAATAGTTATTTGGAAAATTATTCTTTTGAACATTTTAGATTTAAAAATTGCCATTTTGCCCCGTCCCATTTGGCGGAGTTTTTGGCGGAAAATTTTAAATGAATAGGAGGAATGAAAAATGAACGCACAAAAATTCACACAAAAATCATTAGAAGCAATACAACAAGCACAAAATTTAGCAGTGCAAAATCAAAATTCACAAATAGAAGAAGAGCATTTAATATTAGCACTATTAGAGCAAGAAGATAGTTTAATAAAAGAACTATTAAACAAAATGGGAGTATCAGAAAATTTTGAAAATGATATAAGAAACAAAGTAGAAAATGACCCTAAAATGGTAGGAGGAGCAAGAAAAGCAGACGCCATATATGTTTCACAAGATGTAGACATGGTACTTTCAAACTCTGAAAAAATAGCAGATAAAATGAAAGATGAATATGTATCTGTTGAACATATTATGCTTGCGATATTTGACAATCCAAGTAATGAAATAAAAGAAATATTTAAAAGATATAATGTAAACAAAAATGATTTCTTAAAAGCATTATTAAGTGTGAGAGGAAATACTAGAGTTACAAGTGACAATCCAGAAAGTACATATGATGTATTAAAAAAATATGGACAAGACTTAGTCCAAATGGCAAGAGAGCAAAAATTAGACCCGGTAATAGGAAGAGATACAGAAATAAGAAATGTAATCACAATTTTATCAAGGAAAACAAAAAATAATCCATGTTTAATTGGTGAACCAGGTGTGGGTAAAACAGCAATTGCAGAAGGGTTAGCACTAAGAATAGTAAGAGGAGATGTGCCAGAGGGTCTGCAAGACTGTACAATATTTTCTTTAGATATGGGCTCATTAGTTGCAGGAGCTAAATATAGAGGAGAATTTGAAGAAAGATTAAAAGCAGTTTTGCAAGAAGTAAAGAAAAGTGAAGGAAAAATTATTCTTTTCATAGATGAAATTCATACTATTGTTGGAGCAGGAAGAACAGATGGAGCAATGGATGCAGGAAACATCTTAAAACCAATGCTAGCAAGAGGGGAATTACATTGTATAGGTGCAACTACTTTAAATGAATACAGACAATATATAGAAAAAGACCAAGCATTAGAAAGACGTTTTCAACCAGTAATGGTAGATGAACCAAGTGTGGAAGATACAATTTCAATCCTAAGAGGACTAAAAGAAAGATATGAGGTATTCCATGGAGTAAAAATTTCTGATAATAGTTTAATTGCAGCAGCAACATTATCACATAGATATATATCAGATAGATTTTTACCAGATAAAGCAATAGACTTAGTAGATGAAGCATGTAGTTTGATAAAAACTGAAATGAAATCAATGCCTGTAGAGTTAGATGAAGTTTCAAGAAAAATAATGCAATTAGAAATAGAAGAAACAGCATTATCAAAAGAAAAAGATGAATTTTCAAAACAGAGATTAGAAGATATTAAAAAAGAAAAATCAGAACTTAAGACTAAATTTGACGCAATGAAAGCTAAATGGGACAATGAAAAACAATCAATAGAAAAAGTACAAAAATTAAGGGAAGAAATAGAAAAGACAAATGCACAAATTGAGCAAGCAGAAAGAAGTTATGACTTAAATAAAGTTGCAGAATTGAGATATGGAAAATTACCTGAATTACAAAAACAATTAGAAGAAGAAGAGAAAAAAGAAAATAACAAAGAAAATGTTTTATTAAGAAATAAAGTAACAGCAGATGAAATTGCAGAAATTGTTTCAAGATGGACAGGAATACCTGTAACAAAGCTTATGGAAGGCGAAAGAGAAAAGATATTACACTTAAAAGACCTTTTACATAAAAGAGTAATAGGGCAAGATGAAGCAGTTGAAGATGTTTCAGAAGCAATAATGAGGTCAAGAGCAGGGATAAGTGACCCTAAAAAACCAATAGGTTCATTCCTATTTTTAGGACCAACAGGTGTTGGAAAAACAGAACTTGCAAAAAGTTTAGCAGAATGTTTATTTGATGACGAAAAAAATCTAATCAGAATTGATATGTCAGAATACATGGAAAAATATTCTACATCAAGACTAATTGGTGCACCTCCAGGATATGTAGGATATGAAGAAGGAGGACAACTAACAGAAGCAGTTAGAAGAAAACCATATTCAGTTGTATTATTTGATGAAGTTGAAAAAGCACATCCAGATGTATTTAATATATTATTGCAAGTATTAGATGATGGAAGAATAACAGATTCACAAGGGAGAACAGTAGATTTTAAAAATACAATTATCATATTAACTTCAAATTTAGGCTCTGAATACATATTAGAAGGAATAACAGATAAAGGAGAAATTTCAGAAGAAGCCAAAGAAAAAGTAAATGATTTATTAAAGAAAAGTTTTAGACCAGAATTTTTAAATCGTTTAGATGAAATTGTATTTTATAAACCTCTAAAGAAAGAAGAAGTCTCAAAGATATTAGATTTATTAATACTAGACTTGGAAAAAAGACTAGAAGATAAACATATCACATTAGAATTGACAGATAAAGCAAAAGAATATTTAATAGACAATGGATATGATGAAGTATATGGAGCAAGACCATTGAAAAGATTTGTAACTAAAAAACTTGAAACTTTAATTGCAGAAAAAATCTTAACTGAAGAAATTAAACCATCAAGTAAAGTAACAGTTGACTGTGATAACAATAAACTCGTAATAAAAAAGTAGCAAAATTATTTTAATTTCTATATGTTTGTACAATAAAATAAAAATTATATAAAGGAGATGCAATTTTATGAATGAAGTTATAAAAAATATTTTAGATAGAAGAAGTATAAGACAATATAAAGATGAAATGATACCAAAGGAAATATTAGAACAAATCATAGAAGCAGGAACATATGCACCAAGTGGAATGGGCATGCAGTCACCAATAATAATAGCAATAACAAATAAAGAAATAAGAGATAGATTATCAAAATTAAATGCAAAAATTATGGGAAAAGAAGATACAGACCCATTCTATGGAGCACCAGTAGTATTAGTAGTGTTAGCAGACAAAAAAATCCCAACATATATTTATGATGGTAGTCTAGTTATGCAAAATCTTATGCTTTCCGCAAACTCATTAAATGTATCAAGTTGTTGGATTCATAGAGCAAAAGAAGAATTTGAAACAGAAGAGGGAAAAGAAATATTAAAATCTTTAGGTATAAAAGGAGAGTATGAGGGAATAGGACACTGTATATTAGGATATAGTGATAGTAAAGTAGAAGCAAAACCAAGAAAAGACAAATATGTTTATTATATAGAATAGTACCAAATATTATGTCAAATGGATTATTCCATTTGACATTTTTTTGTAAATAGTGTATAATATTACCTAGTGTTGCCACAGGGCAAGGATGAGATTAAAACCTAAAAATAAAAAGTAAGAGATGTGCGGTATAAATTTAGAAAAAAAGAGAATATTATATGTAGTAAAATAATTAATCGGACTTTATATCTATTTAGGATAGATATGTAAATAAATATATTTATAAATAGGAATTCATAATTTGAACGGTATAAATTATGAGATATTTCTATTATATTTTGTATTGTAAAATTCGATTAGTTTAAAAATATTTGAACTAATTTTTTAGGTTTCTCTTAAAAATAAAGAAAGAAAGGAAGGATAAAAATTTATGACAAAAGAGAATGTAAAAAACATTGAAAAAAATAGTGTAAAAAACAATACAAGAAGTAACATAAGAAACAGAAACGAAAAATCAATATTACTAAAAAAAGAAGGAGAAGAAAAAGTAAAAAGAGAAAGAAGACCAAGAAGGACAAATCTAAGAAGCGTAGGAGAAAAAGAAGTAGAAAAAGCAGTTAGAACAAATACAAAAGGAAATAGTATATTCAAAGGATCAAAACTAAAGATAATACCACTTGGAGGATTACATGAGATTGGTAAAAATATTACAGTATTTGAATATGAAGATGAAATTATAGTAGTTGACTGTGGACTATCATTTCCAGAAGATGATATGTTAGGAATAGATTTAGTAATTCCAGATATATCATATCTAGAAAAGAATAAAGAAAAAATAAAAGGAATGATAATAACACATGGACATGAAGATCATATAGGGGGAGTACCATATTTCTTAAAACAAATCAATATACCAATATATGCACCAAGATTAGCAGCAGGATTAATTAGAAATAAGTTAGAAGAACACAAATTATTAAGAAGCACAACTATTATAGAAGTAATGCAAGGTCAAACTATGAAATTAGGAAAATATTTTAGTATAGAAATAATTAGAAGTACACATAGTATACCAGACTCTGTAATGCTTGCAATAACTACACCAGTTGGTACAATACTACACACAGGAGACTTTAAAGTAGATTATACACCAATAGATGGAAAAATAATGAATTTAGGAAGAATTGCAGAACTTGGAAATCAAGGAATATTAGCACTAATGTCAGATAGTACAAATGCAGAAAGAAAAGGATTCACAATGTCAGAAAGTTCTGTAGGAGATGTATTTGACAAACTATTTATACATTGCACAAAAAGAATAGTAGTGGCAACATTTGCATCAAATGTTCATAGAGTACAACAAATAGTAAATTTAGCTGTTAAATATGGCAGAAAAATTGCAGTATGTGGTAGAAGCATGATAAACATGATAGAAACCGCAAGAGAGTTAGGGTATATAGACTGTCCAGAAGACTTATTTATAGATATAGACATGATAGGAACATATAATGATGAACAATTGGTAATAATCACAACAGGAAGTCAAGGAGAGCCAATGTCAGCACTAACAAGAATGGCAGCAGGAGACCATAGAAAAGTTACAATAACAGCAAATGACTTAGTAATAATATCAGCAAACCCAATACCAGGAAATGAAAAATTTGTATCAAAAGTCGTAGACGACTTAATGCAAATAGGAGCAGAAGTTGTATATAGTGCATTAGCAGATGTCCATGTATCAGGACATGCTTGCCAAGAAGAACAAAAATTAATAATAGCACTTGCAAAGCCAAAATATTTTATACCAGTTCATGGTGAATATAGACAATTAATGGCACATGCAGAAACAGCAAAACAAATGGGAATAGACGGAAGAAATATTGTGTTGATGTCAAATGGTAGAGTGTTAGAAATAAATGAAGAAGAAGCAAAACTAACAACTTCAGTACAAAGTGGTAGAGTATTAGTTGACGGATTAGGAGTTGGAGATGTTGGAAATATCGTATTAAGAGACAGACAACATCTATCACAAGATGGACTTATAATAGTTGTTTTAACAATGGACTCAAATACAGGAGAAGTAGTTGCAGGACCTGATGTAATATCAAGAGGATTCGTATATGTAAGAGAATCTGAAAACCTAATGGATGATGTAAAATCAGTTGTAAGACATGAAATTAAAAAATGTGAAGAAAGAGAAATTCGTGATTGGGCTACAATAAAATCAACTGTAAGAGAAAACTTAAAAGATTATATTTTCATGAAAACAAAAAGAAATCCTATGATTATACCAATAATAATGGAAGTATAATGCTTTTTAAACCCATCCTAAAAAACAGTAACAAAATTAAAGGAGGAAAATATAAAGAACCTCCTTTTTTGTTGCATAGCAAATTATAGTGAATGTTTAAAAATTTTAATCATGTTGCTTTTATTCTTGTATATTGGGAAAAAATGTAGTATAATAGCAACATAATTAGAGTCTTGAGGAAGGAATGATTAGAAAATGGATTATAAAGATTTAGCAAATTTAATATTTCCAGAAGCAAAGGATATAAGTTATTATGAAGAAAAATATCCAGAAAGAAACCTAAAAGAAGGAGCAATAGTAACAAGAATAGCACCAAGTCCAACAGGATTTGTACATATAGGCGGATTATATCAAGGATTAATCGCAAAAAAATTAGCCAAACAAACAGAAGGAGTATTTTTCATAAGAATAGAAGATACAGACCAAAAAAGATTAATTGAAAATGGAATAACAGAAATAATAGAATCAATGGATAATTTTGGTATGAATCCAGATGAAGGAATGATAAACGAAACAGAAAGCAAAGGAGCATATGGACCCTATAGACAATCATTAAGAAAAGAAATATATCAAGCATATGCAAAATATTTAATAGAGCAAGGAAAAGCATATCCATGTTTTTGTAGTCCAGAAGAATTAGATTCAATAAGACAAAAGCAAGAACAAGCAAAAATAAGACCTGGATATTATGGAGTATGGGCAAAGTGTAGAAACTTAACAGTAGAAGAAATGATAGAAAAAATAAAAGCAGGAGAAGAATATATAATCCGTTTTAAATCACCAGGAAGAGAAGATAAAAAAATAAAACATCATGATTTAATAAAAGGAAATGTAGACTTTCCAGAAAATGACCAAGATATAGTGATAATCAAAGGAGATGGATTACCAACATATCATTTTGCACATGTCGTAGATGACCATTTAATGAGAACAACACATGTAATAAGAGGAGACGAATGGTTATCATCAGTACCATTGCATTTGCAACTATTCCATGAAATGGGATTTAAACCACCAAAATATGCACATATAGCACCAATAATGAAAAATGACAATGGAAATAAAAGAAAATTAAGTAAAAGAAAAGATCCAGAAGCAGCAGTTTCATATTATGTAGAAATGGGAATACCAAAAGAAGCAGTAACAGAATATTTACTAAACATAGCAAATTCAAACTTTGAAAATTGGAGAAGAGCAAATAAAGATGCATCAATAGATGACTTCAAACTGGAAATATCAAAAATGAGTGTAAGTGGAGCACTATTTGATATGGTAAAATTGCTAGATGTAGGAAAAACAGTAATATCAAAATTTACAGCAGAAGAAGTATATGAAAGAGCATTAGAATGGGCAAAAGAATATGATAAAGACTTAGCGAAAATATTAGAAAAAGACAAAGAATATGCAATAAAAGTATTTGGAATAGAAAGAGGAAATAAAAAACCAAGAAAAGACATAGCAAAATGGTCAGATGTAAGAGAAAACATCTCATATATGTATGATGAGATATTTGATAGCCAAAAACAAACATATGATTATCAAGTAATAAATGATAAAGAAGAAATAAACAAAATCTTAGACTTGTATATAAATGAATACTATGACGAAAATGATGATAAACAAACATGGTTTAATAAAATAAAAGAATTATCAGGAAGATTAGGTTATGCAAAAGAAGTAAAAGAATTTAAAGAAAACCCAGACAAATATAAAGCACATGTAGGAGATGTAAGCACAGTATTAAGAGTAGCGTTAACAGCAAGAACAAACACGCCAGACATGTACGAAATTATGAAAATATTAGGAAAAGACAGAATAGAAGCAAGATTTGAAAAAGCAATAGGGATTTAAGGGACGTACCTTAAAATCCCGGCTAGAAGGTGTCAATAGGGACGGAGATTTTTGACAACATATTTGTTAATTCCTTTATAACTAAATTATATTATTTTATAAAAATCTGTTCACTTCATTCGAAAAGAATTTATAACATTTCTGGATGAGCCTCTTTCATTCAGGCTCAAAATCAAAGATTTTGCCCATGAACATCCCTCATCCAGAAATAAAATAAATTCTAATTCTCATTCCAATCAAGCGATTTTTATAAAATAATATAATTTAGTAAAAAGTTTAAATTTAGAGAAAGCTGTCAAAAATCTCCGTCTTCATTAACACTTAAGGAAAGGAATGTGAGTTAAAATAGAGTATCAAATTGGAGATATTGTTAGAACAAAAAAGGTGCATCCATGTGGTAGTAAGTTATGGGAAATTACTCGTATAGGAGTTGATTTTAAACTTAAATGCTTAGGATGTGGACGAGTTATAACAGTAGAAAGACAAAAAGCATTAAAGATGATAACTAAAAACGAAACAAAAGCTAAAAAAGAGAAATCTTAATAGACAAATTAATAAAAATAATATTTGTAACTAAAAAAAACAGTTTACATATTATATAATATAGTATATAGTTTATATGCTATATTGGAGGTGAACAACATGGACCCACAAGATAATTTTTGTTGTTATGAACCTAAAAAATGTTGCAAATGTAAGAAAACAAACTGTTTAGGAATAGTTGAAATAATACTTTTATCACTATTCTCTTTAGTTATTGGATTATTAGTTGGTGCATCATTAAGTACAGCAATATTAGGAGCATTAGCTGCAATAATAGTATTAGCAGTAATTTTGGGAATACTTTTATTATTAGCAGGTATATTATACTTTTGCAAAAAAAGAAAAGAATGTTATTAATTTTAAATATATAAAAATAAAATATAGATAAAAATAATATACTCTTGACTGAACTAGTATAAAGTTCTGTCAAGAGTTAAATTTTAATGTATTGTCAATTAAATCCCATACAGATTCAGAATAAATTTTTCTTTCTGAAGAAAAAGCAATAGTAGGGATATCTCCAATTGGATTCAAAATTTTTTGTAATGATTTTACAGTATCCTCAACTTTTGTTACTGCAATTTTATCTGCTTTATTAGCAATAATTATGCAAGGCAAACCTGAACGGATTATATAGTCATACATCAATTTGTCATTTTCTGTCGGGTTATGTCTTATATCTATTAAAAATATTACTAAAGCAATTTCTTGTCGATTAAATAAATATTCTTCAATAAAATTTCCAACTTGCTCTTGTTCTTTTTTAGACATTTTGCTGTATCCATATCCAGGTAAATCTACAAAATAGAATAAATTATCAATGTTGTAGAAATTTATTTGTCTAGTCTTTCCAGGTTCACTGCTTGTTCTAGCTAAACTTTTTCTATTAATCATTGTATTTATAAAACTTGATTTTCCCACATTAGATTTCCCAACTAAAACAATTTCAGGTAAATTTTTATTTGGATATTGCTTTGGACTTACTGCTGATATTTCAAATTTTGGATTTTTTACTATCATATCTTTATTAATTGATATATTTTTATATCAAAACTCCTTTCATATTTTTATTTTACATATTAACAAAATAGTTTTTCAAATTAATTAGATAAAAAAGAAGGCTATTTCCATTAGGAAAAGCTTCCTTTTTTATTGTATAGGAAAAATCAGCTTTTATCTTGACCTTATGCGGATTTTTCCGTATACAACAAGGTTAAGCTACTTATATTCGTGTAATAATTGCGGAGCAATTTTACACATGTGGCGAAGCCGCTTTTCTTATCTAACAATTATTTCTTTGGTTCAATTTTTTCAAGTCCACCCATATAAGGTCTTAAAACTTCTGGAACAATTACACTACCATCAGGTTGATAATTATTTTCCACAATAGAAATAAGCATACGAGGTGGGGCAACAACAGTGTTGTTTAAAGTATGAGCAAAATAATTACCTTTTTCACCTTTAATTCTAATACCTAAACGACGAGCTTGAGCATCAGTTAAATTTGAACAACTTCCAACTTCAAAGTATTTCTTTTGTCTTGGACTCCAAGCTTCAACATCGCAAGATTTAGCTTTTAAATCAGCTAAGTCACCTGAACAACATTCTAGAGTTCTAACAGGAATGTTCATACTTCTAAAGAATTCAACTGTGTATGACCACATTTTATCATACCAATTCCAGCTATCTTCTGGTTCACAAACAACGATCATTTCTTGCTTTTCAAATTGATGGATTCTGTAAACACCACGTTCCTCTAACCCATGAGAACCTTTTTCTTTTCTAAAGCAAGGAGAATATGATGTCATTGTATATGGCATGTCCTCTTTTTTTAAAATCTGATCTTTAAATTTACCTATCATAGAATGTTCAGATGTTCCAATTAAATATAAATCTTCTCCTTCAATTTTATACATCATAGCATCCATCTCTTCAAAACTCATAACACCTGTAACAACATCAGATCTTATCATATATGGTGGGATGCAATAAGTAAAACCTTTGTTAATCATAAAATCTCTAGCATATGTTAGCACAGCAGAATGAAGCCTTGCAACATCACCAATTAAATAGTAAAAACCTTGACCTGCTACTCTACGTGCACTATCTAAATCTAAACCTGCTAATTTTTCTAAAATTTCACCATGAAATGGAATTTCATAATCAGGAACAATTGGATTACCAAATTTTTCAATTTCAACATTTTCACTGTCATCCTTTCCAATTGGAACAGATTCATGCATTATATTTGGGATTTTCATCATTCTAGATTTTATTTCTTCAGAATACTTATTTTCTAAAGCTTCATTTTCTTCCAACTTATTGTTTATTTCTTGTACTTCAGCCTTGATTTTTTCTGCTTCATCTTTTTTTCCGTTTTTCATTAGATTACCAATTTCACTGCTTAAAGTTTTTCTTTTATTTCTTAATTCATCACCAGCAAGTTGACTCTCTCTATTTTTTTTATCTAAATCAATAACTTCATCAACTAAAACTAACTTTTCATCTTGAAATTTCTTTTTAATATTTTCCTTAACTATTTCAGGATTTTCTCTTAAAAATTTAATATCTATCATAACTATTACCTTCCTATTGTTAAAATATGTTCAAAATTATTTTTGAGTATAATCTTCCATTAAATCATTTACTAATTCAAATCTATGTTTTTGACCAGTAATATTATCAGGTCTATCAGGAATTTCTTTTAAAAACATTTTCTCGGGTCTAACCCATATTCCTCTATTGTCCTCTCTTGGATATAGAGGTTTATATACAACCATTCTTTGCTTATTTTCCGAGTCATATGCAATATTTTCTACAAAATAATAATTACCTTTAAAATGGCGATATACTCTACCTATTTTTACTTCATCCATTATAATTCCCCCTTTTTGAATTATGATAAAAGCATTATATAATAAAATAGGCTAAATATCAAGAAAAATATTGACATATATATTAAAAAATGATAAAAATAAATTATAGAAATTGAAGGAGGAGAGTTATTATGGAAAATGAAAATAATGACCCAATCAAAAATGTAGGAGGAGAAAAAGAAGAAGTTAAAGAAGCACAAGTAGTAAATGATACAAATACAAGCAATGTAAATGCTAATAAAGAAATGAATGTAGTTTGTTTATTAAGTTTTATATTTTCAATGATAGGTTTAATTGTGTTTGGAATACCATGTGGAATTGCTGCAATAGTATTAGGAATAATAGGATTAGCAACAACTGCTAAAAAGCAAATAAGTAATAAATGGATGGGAATTACAGGATTAGTAGTAGGAATTTTAGATGTGGTTGCAGTATGGTATACGGTAACACAAGTAGCAGAAAGTCTTCTTTAAAAGTAAATAATATAAATTTGTAAAGCACTAGAATTCAGTTTAAAATCTAGTGCTTTTTTGCATGAAAATGTTGCAATTCACAAATCAAAAAAAGAAATGCTTGAAAAGGGTTAATTCATATTTGAAAATGATAAAATAAAAGTAACCAAAAAAGGGAAAATAAAAACTACCAAAATT
>ERZ1643246.1327-NODE-1327-length-27280-cov-20.084518_pt1 | contig 27280 bp, 24 predicted proteins | sample MGYA00579265_ERZ1643246 | MGnify/ENA primary metagenome ERZ1643246 (study PRJEB29033, sample SAMEA4952261) | chicken gut metagenome | biome: Broiler Chicken; feature: Gastrointestinal Tract; material: Caecum | place: Ireland | collected 2018 | study: Broiler...
TTGCGTTTCGTTTCTTTCTTCGATTGCGTCGTATACAGTTTTCAAAGACCTAATTCACAAACATAGAATTTTGCTTTCTTTGTCGTGCTTTTTTATTATAACACTTTGCCTTTTTATTGTCAAATACTATTTTACATTTTTTTCTAATTTTTTTAGACAAATAAGTAATGAAAATTATCAAACAATAGTTTATTTCAAATTTTAGTTTAAAATAAACTTTTTATATTCTAACAAGACTAATAAGAAGCTAAGAAAACTCTTAGCTTCTTATACTTATAGTAAGTTATAAATCTTATTTTTTTAATTTTATTGCGGCTTGTGCAGCTGCAAGTCTTGCAATTGGAACACGGTAAGGTGAACAGGATACATAATCAAGACCTAATTTATTAACAAATTCAATACTTGATGGCTCTCCACCATGCTCTCCACAAATACCTAAATGAATATCATTTCGTGTTTGCTTTCCTAATTTAACAGCATTTGCAATCAATTTGCCAACACCTTTTTGATCTAGCTTAGCAAAAGGATCATTTTCATAAATACCATTTTCGTAATATGCTCCTAAAAATTTAGATGCATCATCACGAGATAGACCAAAGGTCATTTGAGTCAAATCATTGGTACCAAAAGAGAAAAATTCTGCTTCTGTTGCTATTTCATCTGCTAACAATGCTGCTCTTGGAGTTTCTATCATTGTTCCTATATGATATTTAATAACTATATTTTTTTCTTTAAATACTTTATTAATCTCATCTACAATTATATTTTTAACAAATTTTAATTCTTTAACTTCATCTACTAGTGGAACCATAATTTCTGGGACAATATTATATCCTTTTTCTTTAATTACTTCTATAGCAGCCTCCATTATAGCTCTTGCTTGCATTTGAGCTATTTCTGGGAATGTTACGCATAAACGACAACCACGATGTCCCATCATTGGATTGAACTCATGTAAAGACTCACATTGGGCTAATACCTCTTCATAATCACGGTGCATCTGATTAGCTAATTCTTTTATATCATCACCCTTAGGTAAAAATTCATGTAAAGGTGGGTCAATTAATCTAATAGTTACATTCTTACCCTCTAATACCTCAAATAACCCTTTATAATCTTCTTTTTGGAAAACTAAAAGCTTATCTAAAGCAACCTTACGCTCTTCAACATTTCTAGCTAAGATCATTTTTCTAATCTCAGGAATTCTATTTTCATTAAAGAACATATGTTCACTACGGCATAAGCCAATTCCTTCAGCACCAAACATAACAGCTGTTTTTGCATCATTAATAGTATCAGCATTTGTTCTAATCTTTAAAGTTCTAAATCCATCTGCCCAGGTCATAATTTTTTCTAAATTGCCAGTAATTGTTGCTGGTATTGTCTTAATTTGACCAAGGTAGACACATCCTGTAGAACCATCTATGCAAATATAATCACCCTCGGCGATAGTATATTGACCAATATGCATTACCTTGTTTTCTTCATCTACTTCAACTTCCTTACAGCCACTAACACAAGCAGCACCCATTCCTCTTGCTACAACTGCAGCATGAGATGTCATACCACCATGAGCAGTTAGGGTACCCTCAGCAATATGCATTCCTTCGATATCCTCAGGAGATGTTTCCATTCTAACAAGAATAACTTTCTCTTTTCTCTTATGAGCATTTTTAGCATCTTCGGCATTAAAATAAACTCTACCACAAGCAGCTCCTGGAGAAGCAGGCAAGCCTTTAGCAATTACTGTAGCATTCTTTAAAGCTTCGTTAGAAAATTTAGGATGCAATAATTGATCTAATGATTTAGGCTCAATTCTTAAAACAGCCTCTTCTTTAGAAATCAAGCCCTCCTCAACCATCTGACAAGCAATTTCTATAGCAGCCTGAGCTGTTCTTTTACCATTTCTTGTTTGTAAAAAATAAAGTTTGCTGTTTTCTATAGTGAATTCCATATCTTGCATATCATGATAATGATTTTCTAAAATATCTGCAATTTTAATAAATTCATTATAAACATTCTCTAAATCTTCTTTAAGCTTAATAATTGGAGATGGAGTACGAATTCCTGCTACTACATCCTCACCTTGAGCATTAATTAAATATTCACCATAAATTTGCTTTTCACCTGTGGCAGGATTTCTAGTAAAGGCTACACCTGTTCCTGATGTTTGACCCATATTACCAAAAACCATAGCTTGGATATTAACTGCAGTACCCCAATCAGCAGGAATATCATTTAGCTTACGATAATATATAGCTCTTGGATTATTCCATGATTTAAAAACTGCCTCAATTGCTAAAAATAATTGGTCCTTAGGATTTTGAGGAAAATCACTCTTTAAATTTTCTTTATAAAATTTTTTATATTCACTAACAACATACTTCAAATCTTCTACTTGAAGCTCATAGTCATAAACATATCCCTTGCTCTTTTTGATACTTTGAAGCACATCTTCAAATTTTGATTTTGATAGTCCCATAACAACATCAGAAAACATTTGAATAAATCTACGATAAGAATCATAGGCAAATCTTTCATTATTAGTTCTTTGAGCAAGACCTTTTACAGATTCATCATTCAAGCCTAAATTTAAAATAGTATCCATCATACCAGGCATAGAAGCTCTTGCACCACTTCTAACAGAAACTAAAAGTGGATTAGCAACATCACCGAAAATCTTATTTTGTTGGTTTTGTAAAACCTTTAAGGCTTTTTCTATTTGATCAATTATTTCAGCATTAATTTTTTCACCATTACTAAAATAATCCATACATGCTTGAGTTGTAATAGTAAAGCCATGTGGTATTGGCAATCCCAAATTAGTCATTTCAGCCAAATTAGCGCCCTTTCCACCAAGCAACTCACGCATTGATGCATTTCCTTCTTCAAACAAATAAACCCATTTTTTCATCATTTTTACTCCTTATTTTTATCACATACGACAATTTAACATTTTATTATAAAAGCTTATATAATACAATACTTTTTTTACTTTTCTTTATTTTTCATAATAGCTTAAAAATAAAAATAAAAAAAGCCATAAATTTTCTAGTATTATTACTAGCCTAACTTATGGCTTTTACTATTAATAACAGTAAATTAAATATATTTAATTACAAAATTAATCATCTATTTTAATCATTTCAGTATAGGCCATAATTAAAGGTCCTACACCCTTAGCATCGTTTTCAACAACTGGCTCTGAAATATAATATTCATAGCTACCATCTCGTCTTAAATTATTTTCAGGACCCAAGCCAGCAACTAAGCAAATTCCGCCAAGATTTAAATCACCATCAGGCTTAACAGATAGATACTTCTTACAAATACCATTAAAAATATCTTGACCAATTTTTTTATATCTTTCAGGCAAAGCCTCTAATCTAACACCCTTTAATATAGCATAGGCAATCATAGAACTACCTGATGTTTCTAAATAATTGCCCTCACGTCCTTTAAAATTGGGAACCTGATAAAACATCTTGCTATCTTCATCTTGATACTGTAAAATACCATCTATAGTTTCTTTTAAAAGTTTTTTTATCGTATTATGCTCATCATACATTTGCTCATCCATATAATCTAACACATCAACTAATCCAACTGTAAACCAACCTATAGATCTCAACCAGAAATTTTTTGATAAACCAGTCTCTTTATCTGCCCAAAATATTGATTTAGAACTATCATAGCCATGATAATATAGCTTATACTTACTATCAAACATAATATTGCGAACATTACTAAATTGTTTAACAATATCTTGATAATCTTTACCATTTCTTAAGGTTTGATATCTAGTATAAAATGGCTGCATCATATATAATCCATCTAGCCAAACCTGATTTGGATAAATTTTTTTATGCCAAAAATTACCCTCTTTAGTTCTTGGATGAGTTTTTACCTGTGAATATGTAAGCTCAATAGCCTTATTGTATTTTTCATTTTTGGTTAAATCATATAAATCAAAAAGTATTCTTGATTCACAAACATCATCAGTTGAATACTTTAAAGGATCATATCCTCTTATACTTCCATCATCAAAAACATAATAATCAACAAACTTTTTAACAAAGTCAATATATTTTTCTTCTTTTGTAGTTTTATATAATTCTAATAAAGATGTCATCATACAGCCATCTATATAATTCCAAACAGGCTTTTTTCCTTGGCGAATAGCCTCTATATTCCATAATGGTGCCTCAGGCTTTGATGTCATTAATTTATCAATATATTTTTTTATTATTTCGTACATAAAATCCTCCAAAATCGCTAAATCTATGATTTTATTATACAAAAAAACATATCATAATACAACCAATTTAGATATCTTTAAATAAGAAATTAGAATTAGAAAAATTACTTTTAGAAACCTCTTCCTCATTAATAAAAATTTTCTTATCTAAAGTTTTAAAATTAAACTCCTTAAATAAATCCTCAATTTGTTCATTATCAGCTACACATATTAATTTTTTAATATTCATTTTAATTGCATTATCCGTAAGAGCATCTAATAAATGATTTAAAACTATATTATCCAAATCTCTTTTAAAAACAAAATAACGAATCAACCCAACATTATCAAAAATTTCAAATGAAATAGAGGCAATAACCTTATTTTGTAAAAAGACAATAACACCATTCTTTAAAATTTCATTATCAATAGTCGCTATAGATGGAACAGAATTCAAAAAATTAAATGCTTGTTGAAAATTCGTTTCATTGACATTTTGAATTTCAAACATTCTTTTTATTTCTCCTTTATTTTTTTAATTATATTAACTAATAAACTTTCATATGATATTTCAGTATCACCCTCAACACTTAAAAACTTAGGATAAACGCTTCCCCACCAATTGCTTCCTTTTCCTTGACCTATTACAACATATAAAGTATATGCTTCTGTATTTTTCACTGCATTATCATTATATGTTTTATTATAAAGTGTATGCTTTTCAAAAGAGACATCAATATCATCAAACTCATTATTCAAGGTGTATTCTAAATCTTTATAGGTATTTTTTATATTTGCATAGCATTCATTATAATTGCTATCATAAACAATATCTAAATAGCTTAAAACTATTCCTTTAATTTTATTTTTTACTTCTAAATCGCTTTGACTTTGACTATTAGGAATAATTCTAACCCTAATCTCTTTTTCCTCATCTTCTCTTGCTAAAAAGGTAATAACGGCTAATACAACAATAATTACTAGTATAATTTTACGCATAAAAAATCCCCTCGCCATTATAATGTCCAAGGGGAAACACTTCTATACATTTTTTAATTCAGCTTCTGTAATTTCTCCTTCTCTAAGAACTTCAATATTATCACCAATAACCCTGATTACGGTTGAAGCAATACTAGAAGAAAAACCATCAGCCTTATAAATTTTATCAACTAAACTACCATAGCACTTAACTATTTGTTCATAATCATTCATTGCCTTTTCACCTGAGGAATTCACGGAAGTTGTAAGCATAGGACCATTTTTCCTTAAAATATCCAAGGCTATTTGACAATCAGGTATTCTTACCCCTATTGTCTTATATCCTATCTTATCGACAACCTCCTCTTTAGCATCTAAAATAATAGTTAAAGCTCCAGGAAGATACTTATTAATTAATTTCCTAGCCAAATCTGATACATAACAAATAGACTCAATTTGCTTTAAATCATAGCACAAACAAGCCAAAGGCTTACTGTAATCCCTATGCTTTATTTCATATATTTTTTTAATACCTAAAGTATCAAATATTGGTGTACCTATACCATACACTGTATCAGTTGGAAAAATAATAACCTTATTCATTAAAATCACCTACATAAATAAATGTCATACGATCCTTGCCCTCTAAATCCTTTAATACTTCCACTTTAGCGTTAGGAAAATAGGTTTTACTAAGCTTAAGCATTTCATCCTTCTTGTCATAGCCATGCTCAAAAGCTATAAGAGCTTTATCGTTTAAATATTCTTTTACTTCTTTTAAAATAATTCGATAAAACTTCATACCATCATCGCCACCAAATAAGGCTATATTAGGCTCATTATCCTTAACTAAAGGCATAACCTCCTCATTAGTAGGAATATATGGGGGATTTGAGACGAAAATATCAAACTTCATACCCTTTAATGGCTGCAGCATATCACCCTGTAAAAAGGTCACATTCGCATTAAATTTAGCATTATTTTCTTTAGCAACCTCCAAGGCCTCAGAGGAAATATCCGTCGCAACAACATTCATATTTTTTTCCTCTAATGCTAAGGAAATAGCTATACAGCCAGATCCAGTAGCCACATCACAAACATTTACCTTTTGACCCTTAAAATATCTATCATATCTATACAATATATTTTCCACTAATTCCTCTGTTTCATAGCGTGGAATTAAAACATGCTCATTAACTATAAAATCATAGCCATAAAAACAGCTATATCCAATTAAATATTGAATTGGTTTATTTTCATATAAATACACTTCAAAAATTTGCTTAAATCTATTGATAATATCATCACTAATTTCATCAAACATTTTCATATATAATTCATTTGTTTGTAAACCACAAATATGTTCTAGCAATAAAACGACTGCACTTGCTTCCTTATCATCAGCAATGGCTTTCTTTTCCATTTGTCGAATAAAATCTTGATATGTCATCTAATCCACCCTTAACCTAAAAAATATATTTTAAATTTTCTAAGATATTATAGCATATTTTTTACATTTATGAAATTCGCAGTCAAAAATTTTACCATCTAATCATAAACATATCTAAAAAAAGTCTTTGACTATTTTTAACAAAAACAAAAAAACCTCTATATCAAATAGAGGCAATCCATGACTTAAGCTCACTAATATACTTATCAACAACATTCTCATCTTGGGCCATAACACTTAAACGAATTACATCCTCGGTACCTGATGCCCTTAAAATAATTTTACAATCATAAGCAAGTTCAAACTTAATATCATTGATTCTTTTCTTTAAAAAAATATTATCAACAATACTACTCTTATCTTTAACCTTGATATTAATCATTTTATGATGATACAATTTAACACTTTTAATTAGCTTATATATCTCATCGGCCATTTCATTAAAAATTTTAAGCATCAAGGTACTAATATAAAGTCCATCTCCAGTTGGTAAATAATCTAGATGAATTATATGCCCACTTGCTTCACCGCCAAGTGATAAATCATTATCTAATAGGCATTTGAGAACATTAGAGTCACCAACATCAGTCTGAATTACACTTATATCAAGCTTTCTTAAAGCCTTAATCACTCCTAAATTACTCATAATTGTTAAGGCCACACAATTATTTTTTAATAAATTATGCTTCTTTAAATAATAAGCTATTATTAAAATAATCATATCACCATCTAATACATCAAAATTTTTATCTATGCATATAATTCTATCTCCATCACCATCATATGAAAAGCCAAAATCAAATTGTCCATTTAACATAAAGGTTTTCAAATTATCTATATAAGAAGAACCCACACCATCATTAATATTAATACCATTAGGTTTCACACCTAAAAATGATGCTTCCTTACAAACCTTACTAAATACCTCCTGTGCTACCATGTAATTACCACCATTAGCACAGTCTATACAAACCTTATTATTAGTCATTACTGCATTAGATAATAGATAGCTAATATAATCATAATCTAAATTACCACCAAAATTTAATTTAGAAAACCTAAGATTATACGTTTCATTAATACCATCAAGTAAAATTTCTTGTTCGGCCTTAGATAGCTTGTAACCATTATTTACTATTTTAATACCATTATAAGTATAATCATTATGACTTGCCGTAATCATTATGCCAAGGCATTGATGCATAAAGCTTTGATAGATAACAATAGGAGTTGATACAACTGATAAATACGTAACATCCATACCAACGCTTAATAGACCACTAATTATCGAAAAAGCCAAAAATTGACTTGAATTTCTAGTATCAATTCCTACAAAAACATTATTACAATTAAACAAACTAAGTCCTTGTCCTAGCTTAAATAAAAAATCATTGGTAAACTCGGTAGACTTTTGTCTAATTCCATCTGTTCCAAAACTATTCTTCATAGCGCTTAGCATACCCCTTTTTCGTTACCTGACTACTTCTTGCTATCGCAAAATCTCCAGGATTTAGGTTTTCGGTTATAGTTGAACCAGCTGCCACAAAGCTATGATCATCAATATGAATAGGGGCAATTAAATTACTATTACAACCTATAAATACATTATCACCAATTGTAGTTTGATTTTTTTTCTTTCCATCATAATTAACCGTAATGCTACCACATCCAAAATTAACATTACTTCCACATAAAGTATCCCCCATATATGCCAGATGAGAAAGCTTAGTATCTACTCCAACATTAGATTTTTTGATTTCGACGAAATTGCCAACCCTATTATTCCCACAAATCATACTATGATTTCTAATATGAGAAAATGGCCCTACCGTACATTTTTTACCTATTATAGAGCTATCAATTACACTTTTAAAAATAGAACTATCATCAAAGATAATACTGTTATTAATAAAACTATCATCTATTTTTGAATTTTTATGTATAATTGAATTACCATATATTTTACTATGAGCTATAAGACAATTTTCTTCAATTACGACATCAGCTCCAATATAGGTATCATTTAACCCCTCGATTTTAACCCCATTTTCCATATGCCTTTGTAAAATAGCTCGGCGCATTTTTTCCTCTAATTGGGCTAATTCATATAAATTATTAGCTCCTAATAATTTTGTATTATCATCAACCATTAAACATCCAATTTTATAATCTTGTAAAATTTCTACTATATCAGTTAAAAAAAACTCATTTGCTATAGGATTACATTTAATTTTAAAAACAGCATCTAAAAGTAAACTACTTCTGCACACATAGATACCACCATTTATTTCCTTTATTTTTCTTTTTTTCTCATCACATACTCTATCTTCAACTATCTGTGTAATTTTACCACTAATATTTCTAACAACTCGACCAAAGCCACTTGGATTATCTAAAATACAACTACAAATTGTTAAATCATTACCGTCTTCAATGTGCTTTTTAATTAACTGTTGCATCAAATTACTATCAATATTAGGGCTGTCAGCATTCAAAATAAGGCAATATCCCTCTTCATCAATACCTTTAAGCGCTTTAATAGCATCAGCACTTCCTAATGGCCGACTTTGAACTCTATAGCTAACCCTATCCTTCAATAAATCCATAATATAATTTCTTTTATCACCAACAATACATATTGTTTCATCCAAATCTAAATTGTCAATACTATCCACAATATAGCTAATCATCGGCTTATGAAGAATCTCGACACAGCATTTAGGAATACTTTGGTTCATTCTACTACCTTTACCTGCAGCTAAAATAACAGCATAATTCATATTATCACCCAATACTTTCATCCTAACTTATGCGAAAATTTCAAATAATATGATAAAAACCACAGCTATGCTGTGGTCTAATTATCCTTATTTTTTTCCTTTAATTTAGCGAGTTCCTCTTTTAATATTTCTTGTTTTAATTGTTCAAGCATTAACTTACGTTCCTCGCAAGCATCATGTTTTATTTTTTCAGTCTTGTTCTTAATTACAATAGAAATAACCTGCATCACTATCATTACAATAAAAATAAGAACAATTACTAAAAAAATTAAATTTTTAGAAATACCTCCTGAAAAAATACTAAGAATTCCGATAGTTTTAATATACTTACCAAAAATCATAGAATCAGTAATTTTATCGCTATCCTCAATGGGATTATTGTCACCTTGACAAATTAAATAACTATCAAACTTTTCAACAACCCTGTGAATAACAAAAACATCATCACTGTTTTTATAGACAATAATATCATCTACTTCTACATCATCAAAAGAGGCCTTTTTGTATAACACATAATCACCAGCCATAATAGTAGGCTCCATAGATCTTGTAGGAACATATGATATGCTGTAGCCTAATACTCGTGGTGGACGATTACTTACATTAGCTACAATAACCTCAATAACAATGAACAAACATAAAAACAAACACAAAAATGAAACAATATAACCAACAATCCTAGAAGTTTTTCTAGGATTATCTTTACCTTTTTTATTCATAAGCTATTCCTTTGAAGGTATGCCAAGTAACAAAGCAATTTCCTCATCTGTCATGCCACTGTCTTTAAGCATCTTTTCATAATCTTCTGCCATAGAATCTAACATTTCATCCATATCAGTAGCACCAGCTACATTTTCTATAGTATTATCATTATCTTCTTGACTTTGTTGTGTTATGTTATCACTATCTTCTAAATCTTGATGTAAAGTATCATCATTATCTATAACTTCTGTTTCTAAAGAAGAATTTTCTGCAAAATTAGTCTCTTCATCATTAGTAGTAGATTCTTCATCTATAATAGGTTCACCTTCATTAGAATTTAATTTTGAAACTGCTTCAGCCTCACTAGTTGCAACATTTGCTTCATCAGCTTCAGTAGCTATAGTATCATTTAATTCATCAGTTAATACTTCATCCTCTTCATCTGATAAACTAGCTTGAGGATACTTTAAGTTACGTAAATAATCAATACGCTTCTTAGCCAATTCGCGACCAATTGTTTTCTGCTTATCAGATTTTTCTTTACTTGACTTACTTTTAGCTGTTAATCTTTCCTCTTGAGCCTTGGCCTTAAGCATTGCTTCTTCTTCAAGCTTACGTTTCTTCTCTTCTAGAGCCTTAGCCTTTTCAATAGCAGCTTGACGCTGTTGTTCTTCTTTAAGACGAAGCTTTTCAATACGAATTCTTTCTTTTTCCTCTTGAGCTTTTATCTTCTTTTCAACATTTTCAATTTGTTTTTCTATTCTTTTTTCATCCTTAGCCATACGGGCAATATTCATCTGTTTTTGTTGACGAACAATTTTTAAAATCATCATTCTTCTACGCTGAAATTCCAACTGCTGATATAAATCAGTTGAATCTAATTGCTCATCATAAACACCAAATGTGGCAGGATAAATTTGATCTAGCATATCTAGCATTTGTCGATATACAACTCTTATTGACTCATTATAGGTATTACCTGTACGTTGTAAACCACTCATAGAAGCTTCAAAAAATTTAGCAGTTTGTTCTAACAAAAGCTGATTCATAGTATAATCCTCAAGCTTTTTATTATCTGCATTTAAATTTAACTCTAAATTAATATCTTCATTAACAACTGGCTTAGGTGCCTTTAAAGAAGGTAAATTTCTAGATGAATAAACACCCTCAATTTCCCTATTCTTTAAAAAAGATGTTAAAGCTAAAGCCATACATTGATTAATATCTCTAGCAAATATATCACTATAACGATAACTTTTTTCTTTAACATCAACATCTTGAGATATTCCATCAACTCTATCTAAATATAGCCATAATCCATAGCACAATTTAAAATCAGGATTATGCAAAATTATATTAGTCTTCATAATTGGAGGCAAAACATCTCTTGCCTTAGCTAAAGCTCTCATAAATTCAGTACCCTTTAAGCCCTGAATCATTTCTCTTACATATAAAAGCCTATTATATTGGGCCTTAGTAGCCTCAACATTTGTAGTCAAATCATTTTTTATTTGAATATCTAAATCAACAGTAACCTTTTGTCCAGATAACAAAAACTCATTTTTAACATTAAGCTTTTGAGTCTCAAAGCTCTCTAAAGAAACCTTCATAACCTCATAACGTTTCTCTAAAAACATCTCAATTCTTTTTACTAAAGATTTTATAAAACGATTTTCATAAATCGCTAATTCCTCTTCAGCATAAGTAGTTAATACTTTAGAGGGAATAACATCCCCATCCTTTTTTATTTCCTTAATTAATTGAGTATGGCTTGACAAATGCCTTACTGTCTGAGAATTAACCTTCCTAGCCTTTTCTACAGCTACAATTTCTTCCTCATAGCGAATAGACTTTTTAGGATCTCTCATAATCTTTAATATAGCTGGATAAACACTTTCAATAGCATCCAAAAAGCTCATATCAAAATTTCTTATTTCGGTTTGACTTTTATTAAAGACAGTCTTTTGACCGCCTTTAACTCTTTTTAAAATATAGTCACCATAGGGATCTTCTAAGGTTTTAGCTTCTATGTCGCTATAAATATGTTCATAATAGGTAGTTAATTCATCTTTTTCCATATTTTGTTTAGCCATTTGAATCACCTACTAAGCAATTTTCTTTAAATCTTGAATAAAGTCCTTTGAAACCTTAAATTGATCCTTACCAAAAATCTTACCAATTAATAATACTAACTCATCTAATTCCTTTTTCAAGAAAGTTAAATTCAACATTTCAAACTTTCTTAAAATTTTAAATGCAAGCATATAATCTAAACCATCAAATTCAGTAAATCCACATGCCATATAAACAGGCACAAACAATTTAATTTGCTTCATAATACGGTTACCAAAAGCAATTTTAAATTTTTCTTGGATAAATTCATCTAATTGTTCAAATCCAGATTGAGCCATTTCAGATAATTGGAAACCTGATTGCACACGTTTAAACATATCATCTAAATACTCAAAAGTCATAGAAACAGCTTCAGTAAATGGAGCATCAATATAATCAGCCTTCTTATTAATAGCTATAGCTACAGCACGGTCATAAACCTTATCAGTAATTGTAAATGTAGAATCATCCTTATTAGCTGTACCAATAAACCATAGATTTTGAGGTATCAAAATCTTACCATTAATCAAATTCTTAGGATCATGCTCTTCAGAGGTTGGAACTATATCTATTTTCCACTCATTAACATCTGGCATTTCCATTACTGATAAAAAATCAGCAAAATAATACTCAATACGAGCAAGGTTCATTTCATCTAGAACAATTAAATTAATTGTATCAGAATATGAAGCCGCATATACACTCTTTAAAAAGTCTGTTTCATTAAATCTTTTAGTAAACTCATTTAAATAACCTAATAATTCAGCACGGTCTCTCCATGAAGGTTGTACAGAAATGATAGATGTATCATTTTGAAAGAACTTACCCATTGCATAAGGTAATGATGTTTTACCTGTACCAGAAATACCTTCTAGTATTAAAACCTTAGATGTAGCTAAACCTGCAAACCATCTAGCAATAATTTCTTTAGTATAATATAGCTTTAATTGAGAAGCTGAGAAATTAATAAATCTATTAACTAAACCTTCTAAATCAAGCATATCAGTTTGATTCATAACAGTAATCTTAGGATTTTCCATAGCTAATTGATCAACCTGAATAAGCTTAGAGAATCTAGACTCATTATCTTGTTTCTTCTTCGAAGATGAGCCTTCATATTCAACCATACCAGGTGTACCTGCCCCTATTTGTGATACACGCATTGCTAAAATCTTATTTTTCTCATCAATTAACTCAACAACCTTTTGATTTAATAAGGAAACCTCCTCAACTAAAGCATCCTTATCAACCTCTCGTTTAACAAAACGAACATAACGTCTAACTAATTGGAATAATAAAATTAATAGTAAAACAATAAATCCAATATTAATTATTAAAACCAAAATAAAGGCAATATAATCTAAAGCATTCCATGTACTAATGGAATTCATAAAAGTATTGGCATAACCATTATCTGCCCAATCTCCATAAAAAATCTTTACAATTATATTCCATACCATAGAAAAACATTCACAAATGTTTCTCCATAAATCTGATAAAAATTGAATATAAAATTGTGAAAATCCATTCATAAGCTAATCACTCTCTCTTTTTATAAGCTATTTTATAATACTAAAATTAATTATTCATTAACATCCTTACTAGAATCACTATCTTCTTTTTTACTCTTCTCTAACTGGGCTTGTTCAAGCTCAGCAAGTATTTGTTTTCTCATTTCTTCCTTTTGAGCCTCTAAATCAGCCATCATAGCCTCCTTATCACTCAATAGCTTAGCACTTTGCTTAGCTCCCTTTAAATCCATAATATTTCGAACAACTAAGAATACTTCAAACAATAAGAATACTAAAACAGGTAGGACAAAATACCATAACCAATTCTTTTGAATATTATCTAAAACCTTACCAGCCCCTACATTAACACCAGTAACAACACCCTTTAAATTTTCTAATCCATCACCAGAAAATGTAGCAATATCATTTCTACTTTGTAATTGATAATTTAAATCTAATTTAGTATCATCAGTTGGATCAAAGACACCCCATTCACTTGCTGATTTATCACCTTGTAAACTAACACTATTAACAGTATTATCTTCATTATAAGTGATATAGACAATTCTATGGGTATTTAATGCCTCTATTGTTGAATCATAAAAAGTAACAACATCACCCTTTTTAAGTTCATTGATATTTTTATTATTTATCACACTAACATATAAAAGGTCACCCTTCGCAAATCCTTGAATTTCATAAAAATCATACTCACTAGGAAGAGTTCCTGACCTAGTCATGGAGTCAGACTGTACTGATAAAAATCCTTTTCCAAATATATTAGGGAAACCACCATTTTTACTACCAGCATTAATATTCATAATTGAAAATAAAAGTAATGCTATAATAATCAAATAAAATATAATATTACCAGCTATTTTTAAACCAAAAATAGTTTTCTCCTTGGTAGTTTTCTTCTCCCCTTTAACTTCATTGTTTTCCATAATCTCACCTCTAAAAACAAAATTAATATATTTTAATTGTATCATAATACCATTAAAACACAAATAAAAAAACAATATATGTTTCCTTATTTCTATTTTAATAATGTAAATGAAATGCCTTTAGCAAGGCATTTCATTTACCCTATACTAATTTAAATCAGTAGAGAACTTTAAATTTAATGTAACATTTTTCTTATTAATAAAGTTTAGACAGTCAGCATCCCAACCCTCAAACCAAAAATAAACGGTTATCTTAATCTTAGTAAGTTTTCCATTAGAAACGCCAAAATAGTTATAATTAACATCATCTACTACATCAGGTCTTACCCAAAGCATATCATTGCCACCTACAAGCTCAAGATCATTTAATCTATTAGGATCAACGTTTGTGATATCCAGATTCAAATTTTGTAATTTGTTAAACTCTTTTAAAGCCATATTATATTCTTCCGGAAGAATACCACCCAAACTATAAATATCACCATTTTTTGATGGAACACTAGTTCCTCCTTGATAAATTATAGTCTTATTAGGTGTTTGAGCTGTATAAGTATCATCAATTAAAATTGGGTTATAAATAGATAAAGCAAATCTCGTAGCATAGGATGAGTCAATAGAAAAATCTCTAGGTATTTCCTTTAATAATGGATACATAAATTCTTCACTTGATGGTAATGAAGAAAATGGATTGCCATTAGTTAAAGTTCCTGATGACTTTGTTCCTTTTAATGAATTGCCTATATCAGATAAGAATATGTTAGCATTTAGGTTTGTTGTTGAAGAAACTCCCTCTCTTGGTTCTACCATTAAATATAAATCAAATTTAAAATATTTATTACTCTCTTCAAAAATCTTATTACCTTTAATATTTTCCATAGAAAAAAATTTGTCTAGTTCATTAGTTTGATAATTCATAGTTGTCGTAACAGGTACTAACTCTGTAGTTTTGTTAAAATACCTATCAACAGCATCAGCATCACTACTATCTATAAATGATTCATATTCAATACCCATATTATCCATAATTTGTTTTTGAATATCAATTAAATCTACACTTTCTTTAAAATTTATTCCATCAGTAGAAATCTTTAAGTAATAAGATTTATTGGCATCATCAACCTTAAGGTTGATATTAAACCCCTCTAAACTACTATAAGTGAAGATTCCAACCCATGCATAGGTTGTAGCGACTACGGTTATTAAAACCATTATGCTAGTTAAAATACTAAGATAAACTTTTCTTATAGCCGTTTGCATGGGTTGTCACCTCCTTAAATTAGTTTTTAAAACCTATTAAGCTCCCCAAGTAATAGCTCCTTCTTCTTGTGAAGTTGTAAAACTCATACCAATAGACATTGTTTGTGCACGACATACATCATAACAAGCATCATCCCAACCATCTAAATAGAATACAAAACGAACTTCTATATATCCTGATGTAGGAATAGTAAATAGTGCTTTTGCTGTTCCTCCTGAACCCTTTGAAGTAATAGCTGTTCCAGCATCATATTTTTCTTCAGGTACAGCAATTGAGTTTCCTGTTACTGTATTGTAATATCCAACAGCATTAGGTGTAGTACAGTTTACTGATGCTTTAGTAGAAAATGAAGCTACATCATATACTGTAGTTGTTGATGAACTACCAAGAGTATTAGCATCAGTCATATCAGTTACAGTAACATTCATTTTAATGGCCTTTAATAAATCTATTGCATAGTCACCTGCTGCATCTATACCTGTAGTTCCACCATAAGCTAAAGCTACAGATTTAGGAAGAGCAGCAGTTGTATTTGATATATTAAAATTACTTACATATACAGGTGTAGCTTCTCCAGGAGAAGCAGTTCTAAAGCGTAATACATATTCTAGTATATCACTTTTGTTCTCTTCACCATAAGTTACTGCAGAACCTTCAACTGTATTAATTTTTTTGTAAGTCTTGTCTGAAGTGTTATAATACACAGGTTCTAAAGTTACGGAACTACCAACAAGCACTGGTGTCGCTTGAGATGTATAAGAACCAACTGTTAAAACAGATTTATCTTCTTCATCATATGTTTGAGCAGCTGCAATATAAATTGATGAAGTATCCGCTTGATTGTTTGTAGCACCAGTTACAGCAGTAGATTCAACCTCAGTATTTGATGTATACCACGCGAATGTTGTGGATACAAGTGTTGCAGCACATACTGCAAGTGATGCAATACTTAAAAATAATTTTCTTTTTAAAGCTTTCATTTTTTTCTTTCTCCTTTTTCAATAATTTTTTTCATTTACAACTCTCCGTAGTTTCTTTTTGATGTAAATGATAATTTAACTTTAATAGATTTGTCTAGCCCATCAAAGCAGTCGGCATCCCAACCCTCTAGCCAAAATCTAAAAGTTACTAGTTTGGCACCATTACCAGATTTTACATTAGTAATACTTGGTATAGTATCACTATTAAAATCTCTAATGGTATTAGGCACATTTGCATAAGCTAATGGTGTTAGCTGTGCATATGGTCTAAGGTTATTATAATAGGTAAACATAGCATTATTATTACAGTTATATAAATTGTTCAATTCTTGTTTTTCAATATCTGTAATAGCAGAATTATCATTTACCATATCATAATCTGTTGCGTAGCTACCTAAATCCATAGAGTTTGTAAGCTCATAGATAGTAGCTTTAGGTGTTTCTAATGATGTATCCTCAATACTCATTCTCATTGCGTTAGCTGAATAAACCTGTATATCATCACCTGGATTTTTTAGTCCGCCAGTCGTTGTCATTTGGGCCTCAAGACTAACGTTGGTAGGATCTGATATAATACTAGTTTTAGGAAGTATTGTTCCATCATCTAGGGTTATATCCTCTGTAGCAAGATAAATATCATAATCCATATTATCACTTTCTTCTAAAGAGGTTGTCCTAAAATAGATACTAAATTGCATATACCTTCCACTTCTTGGTAGGGAGGTTGAACCATGTAAATCATGAATGTTAATACCATCAGTTGATGTTAATGGTAATAGCATAATTGATTCATTTACTATTTTATCGACATCATCTGAAGAAATAATACTTCCAGTGGTATTATCGACAATCATTTCATTTTCTATTTTATATCTTGTAGGATCATAGCCAACAACAATTGCTTGTTTAATTTTTTGGGCATCTAAATCATTGTAGTAATTAATACCATCAATAGAAACTAAAAAGCCTTCACCACTATTGGCTTGAAAATCAAAGCCTTCTACAGAAGCACTACTGTTGATTTCAAACCATGCATAGGTGGTTGTCGCAAATGTTATTACTAATAATAGTAATGACATGATGCTTAAAAATATCTTTTTATATATTTTCATAGCTTCCCCCTTTCAAAGAATTTTTATATGCATTTAAGATAATATTTTAAATTATAAAGCCTAGCTTGATTTTTATATTGGTAACTGGAACTCCCATTAAATAATCGGCATCCCAACCCTCAAGCCAAACAAAGATAGATAATTTTATAGTATTATAGGTATTTTGATCGTTAGAATAGGTAAATACTCCATATTCCTCATTACCAAACTCCCTTATCGTTTCAAAGCCTTTACCATCTATAGCCGCAGTAGTAAATTTTGATAATGGATGAGTGCTATTATAATAGGTATACATAGCATTTAAATCCTTATTATGCTCATCTATTAAGCTACCTTCAATCGCGGCTGAACCCAAGCCTAAATTAGGTTCATAAATGGCCATATTATCATTATACATAACCCCTAAGCGCATAGCATTCTTAGGATTAATTGTTAAAGTCTCACCACTAGAATAGGTTTTATCCTTAGTATTTAAATTATTTTGTAGTGTTAAATTGATATCGCTTGCCTCAATGTATGAGCTTTGGTTTAATCTTAGAGTATAATCCTTATGTTGTGCTCCAGTTGTTATTACTCTAAAATATAAATCAAAGGCTATATAATCACTACTATCACACTCTATTAAGCTATGTGAATAATAATCTGTATTTTCTATTAAGCTAAGGCTATCCTTTAAAAATACAGGATTTCCATTTTTAAATTCGATATTTTCATCTTGAGTATGGCTTAATGTTACACCATCAAAGCTTAAATCAGTATATAATTTATTTGTTTTAGCCTCTATGGCCTCAATTATTTGTTCTTTAGAAATATCCTGTGAAAAATTTATGCCATCAGTTGAAATTAACAAGCCCTCTGTATTTTCAATATCTAGATTAAATTCATCTAGCCAGGCTTCCCTATTTTTAACAAACCATGCATACGTAGTAGAACTTAGAGTAAGCACAGTAACTAATAACATAAATACACTTAAAATTAATTTTCTTTTTATGTATTTCACTCTAAGCTCCCTCCCTCATTAGTTTATAACCTTAATATTCATATCAAATTTAATAGTACCGGTTTTAATATTGTCGATGCATTCAGGATCCTGTCCCTCTAACCAAAACATAACTGAATACTTTATATAACTTTTATTTTCTACACTACCTGAGCTTAATACAGCTCGTTCAGTATAACAAACATTATCATTTATAAAATTGGTTGTACCACTAATAAAATATTTTTCATACTCAATATTTTGAGTATCCTGTTTTTGATAAATATTAACTATTTCATCGGCCTCATTATAGGTTAATATTCTAACAGCCTCATCCATACCCCTAGTGATATTACTCATGTTCATAGAAATTTCAATGTTTAAAGCCCCTGAACCAGTATTTACAATATAGAATGTATAAATGTATAGGTTTTGATTTAAAACCTTTCTTCCAGGCTCTAAGGTCAATTCCTTTAAGCTATCTAATTGTTCTTGATAGCTATTGCCTAAAAAATACAAGGGAGTATTATCAGAAATACCTGTTAATCCCCTTACAACCAGCTTATTAGGATGAACATTTTCATCAATATTTTCGGTAACACCAATACTTTTTTCAATATCACCGGATTCAACCGAAATAACGAAGTTTCCACTTTCATTACCTAATAGCATCGCTAGAATTATTAATAAGGAGGTTAAAAATAATCCGACAAGTAATGCTGATTGAAATGCTCTATTTTTAAATAAAGATACAAAACTTTTCATCATACCCCTCCCCTAAATTAATAAAAAAAGTTGTCAATAAGCATAATACTTCTTGACAACTGGCTACCATTTTAAAGGCCCTATAGCTTTGCGTCACCATATTTCTACGGTTTTGCCTTTTACTACGAATAATTATAAAATATTTCCTAAAAAAAGTCAATCATATATAACTTTATAGCCAGTTGTCAAAATATTTAATTAGCTTTATTTTCACTTGTGATTCTTGCTAAAAGCTCTTCAGCAGATTCTTCTTTAACCTCTTCAACATCTTCTTTATTTATAAGCATATCTGAATCCTCTAAAACAGATACGTCATCTAATAAAGATTTATATTGCTTCTTTTCAATATATTCATCAAAAGCTTCTAAGCTCATCGGTTTAGCAAAATAGTAACCTTGACCTATTTTTATTTGTTGTTCCTTAACATATTTGGTCATTTCAGCACTCTCAATACCCTCACAAATAAGAATTCTATTACTATCCTTAGCGTATTGAACTAAAATAGATAAAAGCTTTTCCTTCATAAAATTATTATTAATATCCTTTAAAAAGGATCTTCCTAGCTTAATAACATCAATCGGTGAACGTTGAATAGCTTGAACTGACTGTCCATCTAATTCAAATCCATCTACGGAAATTTTAAAACCAAAGTCCTTAAGCTTATAAATATTAGTTTTAATAATCGCAATCTTTTCCACCATCATAAAATCAGAAATTTCAAGCATATAGTCCTCAGGCTTAGCATTGTTTTTATTCATAATATCGATAAATTTATTTGCTAGCTGAGAATCAAGTAATTGCTTAGTTGATAAGTTTAATGATAGTCTAAGAGGTATAGCTGGATACTTTTCTGATATCATATTGTGAGTACGAATCATAGTTTCAATACCCCATTCACCAACCCATTTGATATCACCAGTTTGCTCTAAAACCTTTAAGAATGTTGAAGGTGCTTGAACACCCTTAGTGGGGTGATTCCAACGCATTAAGGCCTCGGCACCACTTAAAGTCTTATCAACTAGATTAACTATTGGTTGATAGTATAAAACGAATTCCTTGTTTAAAATAGCATTTTTTACCTCACGATAATACATCATATTATCTTGTTCTTCTTCCTTAATTGAAGCATAGAAATTAGTAAACTTATTTCCTCCATCACGCTTTGATACATAGGTTGTTAGCTGTAAATTAGAATATAGCTCATCAAAGGTAGTACCTGCATTAGGATATGTTACGATACCAACTGAGGCTGAAACACTAAGCATTTCTCCAACCAATACCTGATAAGGATTAGAAATAACATCGACTACCCTAGAGGCTAGCTTTTCAATTCTTGATTTATTATCCTCATCCTTAATAAATATTAAAAATTCATCGTTTTGATAACGGCATAATGAAGCCTTATATGGTAACATTCTTAATAGTCTTGATGCCATTTCCTTTAATATTTGGTCACAGGTTTCTCTACCAAAAACCTCATTTAAATCACCAAAGCCATCAATATCAACATACATAAGTGTCAACGCACCAAAGCGATCAACCTTTTTAATATATTGCTTTATTGAATCTTCCATATTACGTTTAGTTATAGCATTTTCAACAATAACCTCGTGTGCTTCTTTTTCCTTTTTTATATTTCGTCTTATAAAAAACAATACTAAAACCGATAATCCAATGGTTAGTAAAAAAAACACAATTGTTAATAATACTGCTGCTCCATTATCCATTAAAAACATAATTATCTCTCCTATTTCTTTTTGCTATTATACTGTTGTAATAGCTTAAGTGCTTCATCATAAGGCAAGGCCTTCCCAATTAAATAGCCTTGAATTACACGTGCGCCAAACTTTTTAACCTGTTCAGCTTGCTCCTGATTTTCAACTCCCTCACAAATAATGTCCAAATCAAGAGCTTGAGCAAATTGACACATAGCCTTAACTATATTTTGATAAACTTTATTAGTTTGAACATAACGAATAAAATCCTTATCAACTTTAATTGTATCAACTGGTAAATCCTTTAAATATAGCATAGATGAATATCCTGTACAGAAATCATCAAGATGAATTCTAAAGCCTTGCTCCTTTAATTGCTTTAGCTTTTCGACTATAAGTTGGAAATTTTTCATTAAGAAAGTTTCAGTTATTTCTATGGCAATACTGCCTGGTTTTAATCTTAAAACCTTAAATTCATCAATCAATTGTTGAACAAATCCCACCTGCATTATTTGGATTGGCGAAACATTCATAGAAATATGGATATTATAATTTTCTAATTTCTTTGCCAATCTAAATGTTTCCTTTACGACATAGCGACCTATATCAAGCATATAGCCCCTTTGCTCAGCAAGTTCAATAAAGGCCTGAGGAGATTTATCCTTATACTCAATATTATTCCATCTAATTAACGCTTCAAATCCATCAATACGGTTGCTTACAACATCATATTGTGGTTGTAAATACATTACAAACTCATCGTTTTGTAGGCCTCTAACTAAATCCTTTTCCATCTTTTCTGTTGAGGCAATAACATTATCCATTGCTGGTTCATAAATTATGTAATCCTTTGTCGAGAAATCGGCAATATTTTTTAAAGCCAATTCCATCTTTTCCTTAATAGTCTGTAAAGGAACTTCCTTTATGTGAGCTTGAGTTAAATCATAAACTACTATTTTACACTTGATATAAATGTGATTTTCATTAATTTGAAATGGCCTTCTTAGCATATCTAAGGATTGCTCAATCTTTGTTGTAACTTCCTCCATTTCTAGATGAGGAAATACTACAATAAATTCAGCATCATTAATATGATAAATAGATAAGTCCTCATAGATTTCATGAATGCTATTTAAAAATTCATTAAGTAATAAATTAAAATTAGTTCTACCATATACACCAATTATATCCTCATACTTATGGATATTATATTGAATAAAGGCAACATCATAATATGATGCACTTTGAATAATATGGTTAAAGTTATTAATTAAGGCAAAGTTATTATCGCAGTTAGTTATTTCATTTCTTCCACTCATTAAGAACAAATGCTTTCTTCTTAAATAGTCAATTGTTATATCATTACCCATCAAATAATAAGATGATGAGATTTTAAGTGGTGATAATTGAAAATATTTAACTTCATCATCAGTAATTGCTAAATAACATTCAAATGGTTTATTTTCCTTCATTGTATATAAAATGCTTTTAGATGTATCTACATCTATAACCTGAGAAACATCTTCAAGACGACGCACTCCATAAAGCTGTTTAAAGGCTTTATTAGTAAAAATTACCTTACCATTTAAATCCGTTCTAATTACAATCGCATTAGTTCTTTGAAGACCATGACGATCTACCCTTAATAGCTTAGAGGCTTTTTTACAGCCTAATATTAAAATTATAAGCATAGCAATTACAACTACGATACCAATTGCATAAAAAATTAGTCCTTGCTGTAAAACCCAATCTATGGCAAAATATGGTGAAGTAATAGGAATAAAGGTACTTATATAGCCTGAGAAAAAAGCTACACCAGATAAGACACCATTAACACCATCAATCTTATAAACACCATTAAATTCTTCACTATTTTCTAATAAATTAAAACTAGATGTACCTAATATATTAGCCATTAATTTATAGTCACTATGAGTATTATCATAAAAAATAGTACCATCCTTATCATATATATAAATACTACAATTATTGATTTGCTCATCGATTACAACAAATTTAAAAAGGTCCTCTAAAGAAAGTCTACCACATCTAGAGGTTTGGTCCTTAAAAAAATATAAATAGTAGCTTGTATCAACTGAATTAAAAACAAAATCCTTATCACGAGCTAAAATAATCTTTCTCTCATTATCCTTAAACCCTTTTGCATCAAATTTACCTTCTAATGCAGTTTGATTAAAACTAGTATCAACTACAAGATCATCTTTCATAAAGCTATCATAAATAGCATTAGCCTTAGATGTAGCTATCATAGAAATATTATCTGTAGCCTCTAAGCCCAATACCTTCATAGAGCTTTCAGCTTTAGCCCTAATAGGCAAGTAATAACAAACAGCTATGGCTGCATAAGATAGGATTAAAATTACACTTGCTAAGATATACCATCTTAAATCTTTTAACCTCATTACTCTCCCTCTTTCCAACCAGTTGTTAAAACAAAAAAACAAAAAAGACAACTGGCTACCATTTTAAAGGCCCTATAGCTTTGCGTCACCATATTTCTATGATTTTGCCATTTACTTAACGTTTTCATATATAAGAATATTATAAAAAAAATTTTTTTAACTGTCAAGAATATACGCCTTACAATGAATATTTTATTGATAATAAAAAAAAGTACCTTTAAGTATAACCTAAAGATACTTTAATCTATTTACTTTTTAACACACCTTAAAATGTAGTAGCCCTTATCCTTAGCAACAATCTCACAATTTCCAAAAATTGTAGTTAAATAATCCTTAGAAGATGGAGCACCTTGCTTTTTTTGAATTACAACCCATAATTCACCACCACATACTAAATGCTCATATGCTTTAGAATAAATCTCATAGACAACCTTTTTCCCGGCTCTAATTGGGGGATTGGTAACAATTGAAGAAAACATTACCCCGCTTACCTTTTCATATAAATCGCTATGAAAAACACGTGCTTTTGTTGCCTGGTTTTGAATAATATTTTTTTGATTTAATAAGTAAGCACGCTCATTAATCTCACACATATAAACTTCTTTAGAATATAGCTTTGAAATAACGATTCCTATAGGACCATACCCAGCTCCCATATCTAAAATAGGATAAGGCAAATCATTAGGTGTGAAGGCCTTTAATAAAGCAAAAGACCCATAATCAATATAATGTTTAGAAAAAACACCAGAATCCGTATGAAATTTGAAAGTGTGCTCCTTAAAATTAAATACAAATTCAGAAGGTGCTGATTCTAACCCTGTTTGATCCTTACTATAATAATGATGATTTTGCATAATCGATTAAAAAAGACTTAAGAATACTTAAGTCTTTTATTAATTATTTACAATTACTTAATTTCTACAGTTGCACCAGCAGCTTCTAATTTAGCCTTTAATTCTTCAGCTTCAGCCTTAGAAACCTTCTCTTTAACTGGTTTTGGAGCACCATCAACTAAGTCCTTAGACTCTTTTAAGCCTAGACCAGTTACTTCCTTAACAACCTTGATTACACCTAACTTAGCTGAACCAGCGCTTGCTAGGATTACATCAAATTCAGTTTGCTCAGCGGCAGCACCAGCACCAGCAGCACCAGCAGCAGGAGCAGCAGCAACTGCAGTTGGATCAATTCCGAATTCTTCCTTCATTGCATCTACTAATTCTTTAATTTCAAGAATAGTCATTTCTTTTAATGATTCAATAAATACTTCTTTAGTTAATTTAGCCATTTTTATTTTCCTCCACTTTAAATTTAATTTTTAATTAGGCTTCTTGTCCTTTTCCAACTAACATATTTAATCCAATAGCTAATTGGCTTACTGTACCTAACATACCAGCAGCTAATTGAGTTAATAATGTTTCGTATGAAGGTAATTGTGATAATGTCTTTAATTGATCGAAATTATAAACATCGCCATCAACAACACCCTTAACAACTTCAACTTTACTATTTTCCATACCAGCAGCCTTAAATAATAATTTTGCTGGAGCAACAACATCGCTTTGTGAGAAAGCAACTGCGATAGGACCTACGAACGCATCACAAAGTTCATCATAACCACATGCTTTAGCAGCACGAGCTGAAATGTTGTTCTTTAATACACTAATTTCGCAACCGTTTTGACGCATTTCTTTACGTAATGCTTGGAAAGCTTCTACAGTTAAGCCTTGATATTTGAAAGCTACAACTGCAGCAGAATTCTTCATTTTCTCAGAAACTACTTCTACTTCGTTTTGCTTATTAACGATACTCTCTTTCATTTGTACACCTCCGTTTTGTATAATGAAAAAATCTTCTTCTACCAAGGGGTAAAAGAAGATTAATATCCTTCATTTATTTCCTCGGTAGAAATTAAGGGTTAAAACCCACCTACTGTCTTCGGTAATTATTTAATTACTTTGAAATAGAATCAGCTTCAACCTTAATACCAGGGCCCATTGTAGATGCAACAGAAATATTTTTAATATATCCGCCTTTAATAGTTGAAGGACGTACCTTCATTAATGCATCATAAACTGCCTTAAGGTTTTCTTTAAGCTTGTCAGCACCAAATGAAACCTTACCGATTGTCATTTGAATGTTACCAACCTTATCAGGACGGTATTCTACCTTTCCTGCTTTAATTTCTTTTACTGCTTGTGCAACGTTCATAGTAACTGTTCCAGTCTTAGGGTTTGGCATTAAGCCTTTAGGTCCTAATATACGACCTAACTTACCTAATTGGCCCATCATATCTGGTGTAGCTACGATAACGTCAAAGTCAAACCAGCCTTGTTGAATCTTATTGATGATTTCTGCTTCACCAACATAATCAGCACCAGCTTCAGTAGCTTCTTGTTGCTTTGCTCCACGACAAATAACTAAAACCTTACGAGTCTTACCTGTACCATTTGGTAACACGATAGCTCCACGAATGTTTTGTTCAGCTTTACGTGGATCAATATTTAAGCGGAATGCTACATCTACAGATGCATCAAACTTGCTAGTAGAAGTCTTGCAAGCTAAATCTAAAGCCTCAAGTGCAGGATAAACCTTGCTACCATCTACAAGCTTAGCTGCTTCAACGTATTTTTTTCCTCTCTTCATATTTATCCTCCTAAAATGTGGTATAAGCGGGAATTCCTCCCACAAGTTTAGGCTGTTATAAACAACCTGAAATTAATCTTCGACAATGATACCCATGTTTCTGGCAGTACCTGCGATGATATTAGTTGCTGCCTCAACGTCGTTAGCGTTTAAATCAGGCATCTTCATCTCTGCAATTTCTCTTGCTTTTTGTCTAGAAATTTTTGCAACAGTGTGCTTCTTAGAATTTTCAGAACCCTTTTCAATTCCTGCAGCCTTCTTTAATAAATCAGAAGCTGGTGGAGTTTTTACAACGAATGTAAATGAACGGTCCTCATAAACTGAGATAACTACTGGCAATGTATATCCCATTTTATCCTTTGTTTTTTCATTGAATTGAGAACAAAAGCCTGGAATATTTACACCTGCTTGTCCTAATGCTGGACCTACTGGTGGAGCTGGATTAGCTTTGCCGGCTGCAATTTGTAACTTAACAACCTTTACAACTTTCTTAGCCATAATCGTTTCCTCCTTCTTTCAATGATGTGGTCTATCAGACCTTACGGTCCTCCCACTCCCGTGTACATTCATACAAATGCTTTTAAATTATAACAAATATAAAAATTAGTGTCAAGAATAAAAACAAAATATTTAAATAAAAATATAATTAACTTTTGATAAAATCCTTATGATTAACTTTTGATTAGTTCCT
>ERZ1643246.1330-NODE-1330-length-27270-cov-14.795076_pt1 | contig 27270 bp, 18 predicted proteins | sample MGYA00579265_ERZ1643246 | MGnify/ENA primary metagenome ERZ1643246 (study PRJEB29033, sample SAMEA4952261) | chicken gut metagenome | biome: Broiler Chicken; feature: Gastrointestinal Tract; material: Caecum | place: Ireland | collected 2018 | study: Broiler...
TAATTATTTTAAATAATTAACGTGCGCAAGCAGGGTTTCCCTGCGCCAGCGCGACACAATTTGTCGCGAAAGCGAGCTCTACTTATGTGAATGGCGGCATTTCTATAATCGTGGGCACTTAAAAAATGCCGCCAGAGAAACATAGTTTCTCAAAATCACGAAAATTTTCGCACTCGGCCAGGGCGAAAATTTTGTGAGCGCTGTCACACGAACATACTCATCTGCTGTCCGCTGTGCCGCCCGCCCAGCTTGCAGCTTAAAACGCAGGCTGACTTCGCGGGCATTGTTACGTGCAGACGGCCGTACTTTACGCGGTAATCTTCGCCCATATATGCCTCGTCAGCGGTGGAAACTTCGAGCTTCATCTTTGCGCCCGCGTCTACGCCCGCTTCCCATACGGGAACGGAGAGGCGGATTTCTTCGTCGCGCACGTTGACCAGCACCACGGCGCAGTCCTCGGAATCGAAGCGCGCGTATGCGATATACCCGTGCCCCGCGTCCAGCTTTTTGAGCGAGCCCATCCTTATGCAATGCACGCGCCTGCGCATTGCGGTGAGTTGTTTATGGAATTCAATCAGTTCGGTATCTTCGTTGCCCCACGGGTAGGTGCGGCGGCAGTCGGGGTCGGTCCAGCCGACCTGACCCGCCTCGTCGGCGTAGTATATTCCGGGCGAACCTACCCACGTCATCTGAATGGTGACGGCCAGACGGAACACGCGCTTATCTATGCCGAAGGCCGCCGCCTCCGCCCCGAGCGTTTCCGTTCTGCCAACGGTGCGGTTGGTGCGCGTTAAAAAGCGCGAATGGTCGTGGTTTGAAAGCTGGTTGAGCGCCGAATCGAGCGAGGGCCTGGGAAAGCGGCTCATATTCCTGAACATACTGTCAAAGAAATATATGCCGTCGCCGAGCAGCCTGTCGTCGCGGCTGTCGGAATGTTTTTCCATACCCGTCAAAAACCACGTTACAGGCTCCATAAAGGCGTCGTAATTCATAACGGTGTCCCACTGCCTGCCGTCGAACCACGGGGCGGGGTCGCCGTAGTGTTCTGCAAAGATAAAGGCTTCGGGGTTGGCCTTCCGCACCCTCTTTCTGAACCTGGACCAGAACCAGTGGTTGAACTGCGGCGAATGGCCCAAATCGGCCGCAACGTCCAGCCGCCAGCCGTCTACGTTATAGGGCGGCGAAACCCACTTTTCACCTATCTTCATTATGTTCTCTATAAGCTCGGGAGAATCTTCGTAGTTGAGTTTGGGAAGCGTTTCAAAGCCCCACCAGCCCTCGTAATCGGAATAGTTTTCGTTGGGGCGGTTGAAGTGGAAATAGCTGCGGTAGGGGCTGATTACAGACTGGTATGCGCCGTCTTCGTACCCCTCTTTGTCGAGGTATATGCCCTCCCTGTCCATCCATTTGTTGAAGGAACCGCAGTGGTTGAACACGCCGTCTATTATTATCTTCATTCCGCGGCCGTGCACCTCTTTTACGAGGTCGGAAAAATAGGCGTTGCTCTTTTCGAGGTTGACCTGCGAGGTGACGCGCCTTATATACCTGCGCGCAAAGCCGTTGTGCTTTTCCCAGTCGGCCATCGCGTGATTTTCGTCCTCCTCTATCACGGCAAGGTGCGGGTCGATGTGGTCGTAGTCCTGCGTGTCGTACTTATGATTGGAGGGGGATACGAAAATGGGGTTGAAATATATGGCGTCAACGCCCAGGCTCTGCAAGTAGTCGAGTTTTTGCCGCACGCCCTGCAAGTCGCCGCCGTAAAAGTTGCTTACGTCGAGGTTATCGGGGTACTTGCCCCAGTAGCTTACCTTGCGGCTGTGCGAGCCGGTGTAGTAATATTCGTTGTTTTCCACGTCGTTGGCGGGGTTGCCGTTGCAGAACCTGTCCACGAAAATCTGGTACACGACGGCGCCCTTTGCCCAATCGGGCACCTTGAAGCCGGGTATGAACGAAAAGTTATATTCCGACTGGTTGTTCTCTGCCCAGCCGAGCTTGTTATAGCACACCTTGTCGTCATCGTCGTAGATGACGAAGTAGTAACTTACGGGGTCGTCGGTGCAGGTGAGGGTGACGGAATAATAGTCGAAAAGCCCCTCCGTAGCACACTTTGACATCTCCTTTTTGAGTCCGTTGATTACTGTATATGCGCGTTTGACGTCGTCCGCGAGCGTACGCAGCCTGATTGTGACCAAATCGCCCTTGACGGGCTCGTACGGGGTGCGGAAGGCGGCCGTTTCGTCGCTGAATAGCGCCATTCTGTTTATCATATATTACTGTCCTTTGGTTCAGCCTGAAAATTCGCGTTTGTGGCGGCGGAACGCGGTGCTGCCCGCACCCTTCCGCATAATAAATTTTACCATATAAGGCAGTTAAAGTCAATATCCATTTTTGCCGTAAAAAGCGTAAAAACGCCGCAATATGCGGCGTTTTTACCAATGAGGCGCAGATTACTTTTTATCTTCGGAATCCAAATCGTCGAGCGTGATGGCGGCAGTACAACGCCCGCAAACGCGGGTTTAAGAGGAAATGTTCTTACACCCCCCCACGTGATACAATCTGCTTGTAATCGAAGGCCTTATCGTGCAAAATAGGCTTCCAGCGCACGCGCATAAACAGCGATACCGCGCTGATGGGCAGATATGTTACGTCGTACCAGAAGAAGGTGAACACATATAATATCTTCTTTTTAAGTGGGCAATGTATGTGCTTGCGTTCGCGTATCATAACGAGCGCCGCCTGGGCCGTAAGCCCCGCATAGCCCACCGCCGCGGTGACCAGCAGATTTATGAAGAAATCTATGCTGGTGGCCATTGTGATTGCATCGCTCACAGCCGTGCCCGCTATTATGCCGCTTACCACGCCCGCGACGAGCGAGATTAAAGAAAGCAGGGCGGCGAACAGTCCGCCGGGGAAGTTATACCAGAACACGTCGTAATTGGCCCACATTTCGGCGGCCTTTTTGCGCGTGAATATGCCGCACAGGTTGCGCCAGCCGTTTTTGAAAAATATTACGAATTTGCCCTTGGCCCAGCGCAGACGCTGGCGAATCATTACCTTTACGGTGTGAGGCTGTTCGTCAAAAAATTCGGCGTCTTCGCAGAATATTATGCGTTCGCCGCGCGAAACCATAGTCTGCGTGAGTTCGGCATCCTCGGTAAGGCTGGTATAATGCCAGCCTTCCAGCAAAAGGCGCGAGCTGAGGACGTAGCCCGTGCCCGCAATGTGCGTAGCCACGCCCAGGCGCTGGCGGGGACGGTGATATACCGCCGAACTGCGGTAGAAGTGTATGCCGTATGCCGCCGAGATAAAGTTGGTATCGAAATTTTTGGTGTTGCGGTAGGTTGTGAGCATACCCGCGCCCGTATCGAACGCGTCGTTCATCTTTTCGAACCAGTTGGGCGCAAGCACGTTATCGGCATCGAAAAAGGCGAAGCCGTCGAAATAGGTTATGTCGTAATCTACGCGCAAGCGCTCGAACAGCCATTTGAGGGAATAGCCCTTGCGCGCCTTTGCGGGGTCGTCGTTGAAGCGTTCGTACACTATGCAGCCGAGGTCGCGGCAGATTTGCGCCGTCTTGTCAGAGCAACTGTCGGCAACGACGAATATGGTTATTTTATCCTTATCGTAGGTCTGGTTATGAATGCTCTCTATCAGCTTGGCGATTACGTTTTCTTCGTTTCGCGCCGTGACTACCACGGCATAGCGGTGCTTCTTTTTTGCAGGAGAAAATTTTATTTTAGGCGAAAAGAAGCCCACCAGCAGATAGAATATCTGATAGGCCGTGCATACCGTGACTATTGTGGTGAGCACCCTTATTACTGTGTTTAATGTATCCATACTCTCCCATTTCCTAAAAACGCGCGGCAAAATTGAAGCCAGCGCAAAACGGACAATCTGACAACAGTAAGAATTACACTGTACCCGTTGATTTTATCATAATAAAAATATAATGTCAATTTTTGTATTTATATAAAACGTGTAATATTATTCCATTACATAAAAAAAGCGCGCGGAGCGATTGCGCCCGCGCGATTTTAATCTTTTTCGGTAATATTTATTTTTTATTTTTTTTGCGCAACCCGTCGCGCGCTTTTTTATCTTCCATATCCATAGCGGCGTACACCGCTTTTTTAAGGTCGGGACGGCAGAGCGTACCCTGCTTATACACGGCCTTCGGCTGCGAAAGGATGTGGTCGGCAAGCTCCTGCACCCCGCCCAGGCGAAGTTCTGCCTGCGCCGCGCGCATACCTTCGTAAAATTCCTTATCGGTCATAAGCCGCACGATGTGCCTGCCAAGCTCGCGCGTGTTCCTGTAAGTGAGCGCCGCGCCCTTTTCGCGCAGGTATACGGCGTTATCCGCCTCCTGCTGGGGCAGAAGCCTTTCGGCCGCGACTATCGGCAGAAGCATATTTATGCACTCGGTTGCACCCGTGCCGCCGAGCTTGGTCACTATTATGTCGGAAGCCGCCATATAAGTTTCTATCTCGTCGGTAAAGCCCACGTTTACTATGCGGTGGCCCTTGTACGTGCCGTCGACCAGCACGCTCTCCAACTTGCGCCTGTCCTTTTCGTTGCGGCCGTTTATCATTATTATCTGCGCGGGAGAGGGCGCCTTTTCAAGCGCGCGCAGCACCTGGCGGAATATTTTGCGGCCGCCGCTCCACTGCCCGCCGCCGAACATTATCATTATGGTGAACATATCGGCGTCAAGACCGAGCTTTCCGCGCGAAGCGGCCTTATCCGCAGGCTGCAAAAATTTTGAGTCTACGGGAATTCCGCAATACAGAAGCTGTTCCTTTTTATACCCTCTGCGGAAACACTCGGCCTCTATGTCGTATGTAGAAAGATTGAGGTAGTCCACCCCTGCCGCAGCCTCCCAGAAGGGGCAGAGGTTGAAATCGAAAGTGGTAAGGTACAGCTTTGCGGGTATATCCATAATAAGGCGCATATCGCAGATGGCGATTGCGGGATAGAAATGCGTGCAGTAAATTACGTCGGGACGGAAGTCGTCTATCACCTGCAAAAGCTCTTCGGCGACGCACAGCCCCAGCTTTTGGGCAAGCATCTTTTTTGAATACCTGCGCTCGGGGGGCAGGCGCTTCTGCATTCTGTAACAGGCGTTATACACCCTTAAAGCATACGTGCACGCAAGGTTGTAGCCGTCGTCTACCGTCCACCTCTCGCGCGGAGTAGACCACGTGGTGAAATAGTCGATTATCTTAACTTCGGCTCCGCCTTCGGTAAGGCGGCGCGCCATAGCTTTGGCGCACGCGTTGTGCCCGTTGCCCGCCGTTACGGTGAGAATCAGCACTCGCATTTTGGTTTCCCCGCTCATTTTACACCTCCGCAAACCGTCGCGGAAAAGCCCGCGCGGCGCTTATTTATGCGGCGCCCCTTGAAAGGGGCGTTGTTCCTTATTCCTTTTTGGTTTCTGCTTTTTTGTTTGCCCTTTTTTTCGCTCCGCCGCCAACGTTCTTGGCTATCAGGTCGAATATAATCATCAGCACGCCTATGAAGATATACACATAGAACACGCCGAATCGCCAGATTAGCACGCACCACGCAAGCGCGGGGCCGGCGGCCACCTGGAAGGCGAGAACGCCCATACCCTCTACCACGCCAGAGTTGCCGGGGGTGGGTATGAACGATACGCCGAACATAGTGAACGCGTTGAGGGCAAACACCGTGAAGTAAAGCCCGTCGACGTTGCACGAAAGTGCCTTCATCGCAAAGAACGGAATTGAGAAAGTGAGCGCCTCTTCCACAAAACAGCACAGAAGAAAGAGCACCAGATATATCGGCTTTTTTACGATGATTTTAAACGAACTTACGAAGTTCTCCACCGTCTTCAAAGCCTTTGCCATCACCCTTTCTTTATTTTTGACTATGCGCAGCTTTACGCCGACGTTGATAAACCAGGTGGTGCACCTTCTTGCAAGCCCCGGCAGGCAGATGAAGAAGGTTATGAATATGGGCAGAATGAGGTTTACGGCAAGGCCTATCCAGCCCGCAACCATTAAAATGGTGCTGCCCGAAATGCCGTCGAGCACGCCGAAAACCACGCCGAGTATCATCGAGAGAGCGCCCAGAAAGGTAAACGCAAAGATTGTGCCGAAATACCTGATAAGCACTATCGCCGAAGAATCGGCGCCGCTCACGCCCTTGGTGGTCATATAATATATCTGCATCGGCTGCCCGCCCGTGGAAAAGGGCGTTATGCCGTCGTAAAACCTGCCCAGAAAGCTGGTCTTTATTGCAACAGCGGGGCGGACTTTGCCGATAACCGCCTTGTTGGCAATGCAGAATTTAAGGCAGTCCGCAATCATTACGCCGAGCACTACGGCAACAAACATAGCCGTGCCCGTTCCGCTTATGTTGGCGATTGCCTCGGCAAAGGTATAGCCGTCGCCGCCGGTTATCTCGCCCGATATGCCGAAAAGACTGTAAATACCGAGCGCTATCACGGCGATAAGAACTATGTTCCATATCCAGCGGTGCTTCTTTTTGGGGGGCTGAGCCTCCTGCATTTCAGGCGCGCGGCCTTCTGCGCCGTCTGCTTTTTCGGGTGAATTTTCCTCTCCGCCCTCACCTTCGGGCTGCGCCGCCTGCGGTTCGCCGGTCTGCTCAGCCTGTTTTTCCTCGCCTGCGCTATCCTGCCCTGCGGCCGCCTGCGCGGCATCGTTTGCAGGGGACAGATTTCCCGTTTTTTCTTCGCCTGCCGCGCTCACTGCGATTTCGGCGAAATCGGTCTGCTCTCTTTCCTGGTCCACTTGAACACAACTCCGTTCGGGGTAAAAAAATAAACGTCGGACTTGCGTCCGATTTGCGGCGCGCGGCGCGGCGTGTGCCGTGCAAAAAAATGCGCGCGTCTTTACTGATTATATATTATATTTGCCGTTCTGTCAATTTTAAAGCAGCCCGCGAAAAAATATTAAATGCGCACAGGGCGCAACACGGAAGGGAAAATATTGTTTTTTGCGCATTACCCCGCATATATGCCGCAACCAACGCGGCAAAAGAGAAGGGAATACATAAAAAATTTTATGCGCCGCGCAAAAGCGCGGCGCATATTCAGTCTGATTTTTATAAACCACGCTTTTCCGTTCCGAAGAAGAAGAGCGCAACGGTGCCGGGGCCGGTATGCGAACCTATAACCGTGCCTATGGGGTTGATTTCAACCTTGCCGTTCAAAGAGGGGAACGCCTCTTCAATCATCGATTTCAGGCGTGCGGCATCGGCGTCCATCATAGAATGGCTTATATAGCACTTGCCGGAATAGCCGATTCCGCCTTCCGCCTGCGCGCACATACTTTCAAACAGGTCGTTCACCGCCTTTTTTCTGCCGAGCGCCTTTCTGCGCACGATGAGTTTGCCCTCGCTGTTCACGTCCATAACGGGGCATATTTTGAGCATAGTCCCAATTGCCGCGGCGGGGCCCGAAACCCTTCCGCCGCGCTTGAAGTGGGCGAGATTGGTGGCAAAGAACCAGTGCCTTACGCGCAGTCTGTTCTCTTCCACCCACGCTTTCAGCTCGTCTATGCCCATACCGCCCGCTTTGAGTTCGCACGCCTTATCCACGAGCAGGCCGTAGCCCGAGGAAGCAGCAAGCGAATCGACGATATATACTTTGCGCTCGGGATATTTTTTTGCCATTATTGCCTGCGCGGCTACTGCCGACTGCCAGCCGCCCGAAAGGCCCGACGAAAATTCTATGTGCAGAAGGTCGTACCCCGCAGCGAGAACGGGCTCGAACATTTCGCACAGCTCTTCGGGAGTTACCTGCGAGGTGGTGGGCATTGCGCCCGCATCTATCCTGCCGTAAAATTCGGCGGGGGTAATGCTTGTGTAGAGGTCGTCGGCGTAATCTTTGCCGTCGATTATATAATGGTATTTGCCGAACGCACATCCGAGTTTTTGAAGGTGCTCCGCAGAGATATCTGCCGTAGAGCAGCAAGTAATTTTGTAATCTGCCATATAGTCATTGCTCCTTTTGCCCTCCGCAGCCGTATTATGAAAAGGCGCGCCGCTTGCCGCCGCGGCGCCGAAGGGAAAAAGCGCTGCGCGCAGGGCAGAAATATTTATTCAACAAGGTTATTTTATTATACGCGCAATCAAAAATCAACGCTTTTTCTTAAAAAATTTCCGCCGCGGCTTCTACGCTTTCCGAACGGCACTCTACCGCTTCAAACGCGCACTCTACTCACGGTAGAGTGCGCAGATTATCGCGCCGATACGCCATATTCCGCGGCCGTCCGCTCCATATGCGGGGCCGTTATAAAAATGAGCGCAGACGCTGCCGCGGGATGAGCGCATACGCAAAAGCGGCGGCGCATTAAAATGCGCCGCCGCAAAAAATTCAGATTAAAAAATATGCCGGAAAATAAATTATATTATTTTTTTACCGCGCGCCTGCACTTTACTTTGCGCCGCGCCCTGCCCGCGCGCCGCCTTTGCAGACGGATAAACCACCGCGGAGACCGACGGCAACCCAATCCGTTTTGCCGCAAAATTATGTAGCCGCGCACCCGCCTTTAAAGCAGGCTGGCGAGAATTGCAAGGCTTGCAGCAACGTCGATATTGCGCACGGTTACGCTTTCGGGAGCTTTGAGCTGAACGGGGGCAAAGTTTAAAATGCCCTTTACGCCCGCCTCAACCAGAAGGTCGCACACGCACTGCGCCGCCGAGGCGGGCACTGTGAGCATTGCGAGCACGGGGCAGTGAACGCCCACGCCGCTGTAAAGTTCGGCGACGTCGCGCACGGGTTTGCCCGCCACGCTTTGCCCTATCTTTGCGGGGTCGCTGTCGTAAGCCTCCACCACTTCTATTCCGTATTTTGAAAAGCCGCCGTAAGCGAGAAGCGCCCTGCCCAGGCCGCCCACGCCCACGAGTATGGCGTTTTTAGGCGTATTGCAGCCGAGGTATTCTTCGAGCGCGGCAATAAGTTCAGTGCGGACATACCCCACCTTGGGGCGCCCCGAACTGCTGGTATAGGCGAGGTCCTTTCTTACCAGGACTTCGCCCATTCCCAGGGCCTGAGCTATCGCGCCCGAGGATATATATTTTTCGTCATCCGAAAGCGACTTCAAGTAGTTGAGGTATACGGGAAGCCGTTGCAGAGAAATTTCGGGAATATCCCTTATCATAATTCAACCTTCATTGCGAGCGCCGCCGCGCCGTATGCGCCGGCCTTGCTGCCGAGCGACGCCTTTACTATCTTGACGGGCGCGTATGCCGTGCCGCCGAAAAGTTCCTTATCCACATAGGTCTGCAAGGGCACGATTAAATTGTCGCCCTGTTCGCTTACGCCGCCGCCCAGCATTATTATTTCGGGGCGGAAGATGTTTGCGAGGTTTGCAATGCCGCACGCGAGGTATTTGGTGTACCAGTCCACCACCTCTTTGGCGTCGATATCGGTGTGGTAGAAATCGAACGCCGTCTTGCCGTTGGCGGTGTCGGAGGTGTATTTAGTCCACATTGCAGAGCGGGGGTTATCCTCCATCTGCCTGCGCGTGCGCCTTACGAGGGCGGTAGCCGAGCAGTAAGCCTCGAAACAGCCGCGCCTGCCGCAGGTGCATACGTCGCCGTGGCGCTCTATTACCATATGGCCTATTTCTGCGCCCGCCGAACGGTAGCCTTCGAACAGCTCGCCGTCGATTATTATGCCGCCGCCTACGCCCGTGCCGAGAGTGACGAGTATGCTGTTTTTATAGTTCTTACCCGCGCCGAATTTCGCCTCGCCGAGGGCCGCCGCATTGGCGTCGTTGGTGATTTTTACAGAGATGCCTATCCTTTCTTTCAGCTTGCTTGCAAGGGGATAGTCGCGCAGATTGAGGTTGCCCGAAAACACCAGAACGCCGTTTTCGCTGTCTATTATGCCGGGGCAGCCGACGCCCACGTGTGCGTCTTCCTTGTCGACGCCGCACTTTTTGAGCATTGAAAAGACGAGTTCGGCGATTATGTCGCACATAAAATCCCCGCCGTTTTCAGAACCGGTCACGGCCACGTCCTCGCAGAGCGCCTTGCCGTCTTTGTCGAGCACGATTCCCTTGATAGTCATTCCTCCTATGTCGATGCCAACGTAGTATTCAGCCATATATCAACTCCCCGCGGCGCGTGAAGCGGTTTTGCCGCCCGCCGCAATATATAAGTAATTTATTACTTATTCAGTTTACTATTATATGGGCGTTTTGTCAAGTATTATCTGAAAACTGCAAACAACTTTTGTGATTTTACGCGCAAGCAGTTATAAGTATTGTAATATATAAGGTACGCCTTGCGGCGCAGCTATACAGCGCGCATATCAAAGGGCGCGGCAAAAACTTACGCCCGTTTTTGCCGCGCCCGAACTTTTAAAATTATGCAAAAGGTCAGTCCTCGCGCAGAAAACGTGCCGAGCTCTTTTTCAGCGCGCTGAGGTATATGAAAAGCGCCCCGACGGCAAAGGCCGCCACCGCCGCAACCGCTGCCGCCGCAAGGCAGAGCGGGGCGAAATACACCGTCATTGCGCCCGCCGCAGAGAATGCCGCCGCGTTCCAGGCAGGTATGGCGACGAGCCCTATCAGCGTACCCAGGACGAGCGACGCCGCGGCCGCAACCAGAAGCTGGCAGAAGAACACCGCCGAGGCGCGCACGGGCGAGAGCCCGAACGAGCGCAGAATACCCACCTCGCGCCCACACTTTGCAAGGGCATATACCGCGTAAAAGACGAGCGCCGCAAACGCGCACACCGCCGATACGGCGCATACTATGGCAAGAATACCCGTCAGAGTTTCAAACCAGTCCTTCGCCTCCGATATGTTTTCGCTGAGATAGGAATTTTCTGAATAGCCCGCCTCTTTCAGCTCGTATATGTCGCGGGGTTGGTATTCGGGCAGGCATATGCCAATGTTGTCGTGCATCCGCCATCCGCCCGAATGGAGAGCTATCTGATATGCGTCCTCATCGGACAATACGCAGTACCGGCCCCAACCCGTGTTGAATACGCCCGTGACTGTAAACGTATAGGGAATATATCCGCCGTCGGCGGTTACAAAATTATAAGTTATCTGCGTGCCGAGGACTTCCTCCACGCCACCGTGCTGTGAAGCGTAATATTGCGAGACGTAAATTTCTCCCTTCTGCGGCCCGCCCTCGCCATACATAGGGCTGAAATAATAACTATCGTCTGCTACGTGCGAATATGCGCCGAAACGCAAATCGGAATAATCTCCGTTTACCCCGGGCGTGTACAGCGCAACGTTGCACATCTGATACCCGATACAATGCTCTTTGAACATATCGGGCGTCATTACTATTCTGCCAAGGTAATCTTCTTCAAGCTCAATACTAAGTTCTACGCCGTCGTATGCGGCGCTCTCCGCCGAGTATATGCAGGTTATGGTATAATCTCCTGCCTGTTTGCCGAGCATATCTTCGGCGCTGTCCGCCCCGAAGTACCTGCCGTACCTTTCGGCGGCGGCAACGCTTATGGCAATGCCTTCGCCCAGCTCGGCAGAGCCGTACGCCACGGGGAAAAAGCATGTATCGGAGACATATATACGGCGAACGGGAATACCGTCGCGGCTACCGGGAGCACGAAAAATCAAGCTCGAATCCTCAAAAGGCACCGCGCCGTATTGCTCACTCAGCTCTTCGAACTGTTCGTCGCTTATGGGGGAATAATCGTCGCCGTTTATCATAGCGTTTAACATTTCATTGTCATATTCCACATAGTCGCGCTTCAATTCGAACACAGGCGAACCGTCGGCACGCACCGCCGCCACCGTCTTCCCAATATCGTCGGCAAAAAATATATTCGTGCAGGTGATAAGCGAAAACAGGCACACGACGAGAAAGACCATTGTAAGCGCCACTGCCACTGCCGTGCGGCGCAGGGTTTTGCCCGCCAGCCAGAACGCCGTACCTATGCCGAAACGGGGAGCAGAATTGTTCACCACAAAATTATCCGCCGCAACGGAGCGGGGGTCGGTTTGGCGGCCTTTTGGCCCCTTGCCTGCAAGCTCCGCGCCGCCCGCGGCACCCCCCTTGCCGTCGGCACTTTCGCTGTTTTTCTCCTCGCTCTTTCGGGTATCGGAAACTATATTTCCGCGCTTTAAAAATATAATTCGGTCGGCAATATCCTCGAAATACTCGCGCTCGTGCGTCGATACAATCACCAGCCTGCGGCGCGAAATATCCTTTAAAAGGTCCGCCACTTTGCGGGAATTTTCTTCGTCGAGGTTTGCAGTAGGCTCGTCGGCAAAAAACACGGGTCGGTTTGCCATTGCGGCGCGCAGAATTGCGGCGCGCTGCACCTCGCCGAACGAAAGTTCAGAAGGTTTGCGGTTTAAAAGGTCGTGTATTCCGAATTTTTGCGCCTGGTCGCGGAAGTCTGCGCACCGTTCGGGGAAGATTTTTTCTATCAGCTTAAAATTTTCTTCCACGGTGAGGCTGTCAGAAAGTCTGCCGCCCTGAAACACGAAGGCGCCGTAATTTTTGCCGTATGAACACTGCACCCCGCCCGAAGAGGGCACGTCGGTGCCTGCAAGTATATTCAGAAGAGTAGTTTTTCCGCCGCCGCTTTCGCCGCAGATTAGCACAAGCCCGCTTTCGGCAAATTCAAGCGAGCAGGGCGCAAGCGCGGTAACCTCGCCGCGGCTCGTCTTGTAAACTTTACTGATTTGAGTTGCTTTAAGCATAATATCTCCTCAAATAGAAATCTGAGAAAATTTTATCATACTGTTGTAAAAAATTGCTCACCGTTTTTGTAATAAACTTGTAATAAAATAAATTTTCCGATAACAGGCAATAAATTGGCGCACAATGTCAGAATAAATAAAAAAATGCAGACACCGCCGTGCAAAGAGCGCGTGCAGTATCTGCATTAAAAATAATATAAAAAATTAAAATCCCGATTTAAATAAATTTATTTTAATTTTTACCCGTGCTGCCGAAGCCGCCCGCACCGCGGGCCGTTTCTGAAAGCTCGTCCTTTTCTTCGAACACCGCCGTGATATACGGGGTTATTACGAGCTGGGCGATTCTGTCGCCGCAGGATACGGTGCGCTCCTCGCCCGAGTGGTTAAAGAGGGCGACCTTCACCTCGCCGCGGTAGTCGCAGTCGACCACGCCCACCTTATTTGCGGGGGCAAGCCCCTGCTTTGTGGCAAGCCCGCTGCGCGCGTAAATGAGGCCCGCGTAGCCCACGGGGAGTTCGAGCGCAATGCCCGTGGGAATTACGGCCGTCTGCCCCGCGCCTATCTTCACGTCCCCGTCGAGGCAGGCATACAGGTCTGCGCCCGCGGCATACATACTGCCGTATACGGGTATTTTTGCGTTGCCGCTCAGTTTTTTGATGCCGATATTCATTGCTTTCACTCCCGATAAAAATGTGGTTGAACGGGGCATATTACCGCCCCAATTTATTTTTTATGCTGTAATTTTGTCTGCTTTGTCACTTGTTGCCCTTTGTCTTTACATACCTCAAAAGGGTATTGCCGTTCTCCCTTTCGGAAGAGGTAAACTTCATTCCGAGGCTTCTTGCAAGTTTTAACGAGGCTTCGTTCCTTTCGTCTATACCCGCCGTGACGGAAAAAGCTCCGAGTTCGGTAAAAGCGTGGTCGAACGCCGCGCCTACCGATTCGCAGGCATACCCCATACCGCGATAATCTTTATTGAATATCCAGCCCGCTTCGAGCTGCCTTTCGCCGCACGGTTTAAGCATTATATACCCTATGAGCCTGCCGCTGTCTTTCAGCTCGACGGCCACATACGCGTTTTTATTGCCGACGCACGTTTCATTCAGAAATTTTACCGTCTTTTCGCGGTCGAAAGCGGGCTCTATATACTGCATAGTCTGCCCGTCGCCCAGAATTTCATAGAGCGCATCGGCGTCGCCGGGCACAAAGCCGCGCAGATAAGTTCTGTCTGTCTCCGCCACCATCTGAACGAGTTCGTCCCTTTCAAGCGACTGGCGGACGAGAATTATGCGCTGGTTGGAAGAGCCGCGGAACAGAAGGTCGGGATTTTTGAGTTCTTCGACGAATCTGCCGTCAACGAGCACGTCTATGCACCTTAAAAGGCGCATAGTGACTTCGGGATTGCCCTTTTTGCCCGTCAGAAGGTCGGCCTCGAAATCGTAGCCAGTATAAGCCCATACCGATTTATTTGGATAGGCGCGCTTCAAACGCTCCATAAAATCGACGAGCGCGAGCTGGTTTTCGGGCTCGAAGGGGTCGCCGCCCAAAAGGGAAAAGCCCTTGATGTAGTCGGGCTCCATCCCCTTCAAAATTTTATCTTCTTCCTCTTTGGTGAAGGGATGGCCGTATTCAAAGCTCCACGTTTCGGGGTTGAAGCAGTTTTTGCAGTGGTTGCGGCAGCCGCTTACGTACAATGAAACGCGCACCCCGGGGCCGTTTGCGATATCGTAATATTTTATAGTAGCGTAATTCATAAAACACCCTTTTAGGCATTGTTTTTATTAACGGAAAACGCGGCGCGCATATTTTTCGCATATGCGCGCCGCGCGGATAAATTCATAAAGTTGATTTATAAATCTGAGATGACATCGTAGATGCGAGCAGTACGAGGCGTGCGCGGAAGCTGTGAGGGAGCTTACTTAGAGGCAAGTGACCGAACAGACCCGTAAGCACAACAAAGTAATGCGAAGCATATACGCGGTCAGAACAAGCTATTACTAACTTCATAGAAGCAAGTAGTCACGCAAGCACTATCAGGTAAAATAAATATTTGGCGCAAGCAGGGTTTCCCTGCGCCAGCGCGACTCAATTTGTCGCGTAAGCGAGCTCACCGGAAGTGAATGTCGGCGATTACATAATCGCGGGCCCCGAAAAATCGCCGACAGAGAAACCTGGTTTCTCAAATCACGGAATTTTTCGTGCGCGGCCCGCGCGAAAAATTCGTGAGCTTACAAGTGCAGCACCCTTGCCTTTATCTCCTTCGTCTTGCCCACATTCCAGAAGTTTTCGCCGAGATAGCCGCACGTTCTGCGCGTTACGTTCATCTTGCGCTGGTCCTTGTTGTGGCAGATGGGGCACTCCCACTCGTTGTCGTCGTTGATGATAATCTCGCCGTCGAAGCCGCACACGTGGCAGTAGTCAGACTTGGTGTTGAATTCGGCGTACTGGATATTGTCGTAGATGAACCTTACGACGTCCTCCATCGCGGTGAGGTTGTTGCGCATATTGGGTATCTCTACGTACGAGATTGCGCCGCCCGAAGATATCTTCTGGAACTGGCTTTCAAACTCGAACTTGTGGAAGGCGTCGATGTGCTCGCGCACGTCTACGTGGTAAGAGTTGGTGTAGTAGCCCTTGTCGGTGACGTCCTTTATGGTGCCGAAGCGCTCTTTATCTATGCGCGCAAAGCGGTAGCAGAGCGATTCTGCGGGGGTGCCGTAGAGTGCGAAGCCTATGTTGGTCTCCTTCTTCCACTTCTCGCAGTGGTCACGAAGGCAGTTCATTACTTTAAGCGCGAAGGCAAGGCCCTTTTCGGTAGTGTGCGATTCGCCCGTCATAAGTTTTGTAACCTCGTAGAGGCCTATATATCCGAGAGATATCGAGGAGTAGCCGCCGAAGAGATATTTATCTATCTTTTCGCCCTTGTCGAGGCGGGCTATCGCGCCGTACTGCCAATGTATGGGAGATACGTCGGAAGATACGCCCATCAGCGCGTTGTGGCGCACCATAAGCGCGTCGAAGCAGAGCTGCAACCTCTCTTCCATAAGGTTCCAGAACTTCTCTTCGTCGCCCCTTGCGAGTATGCCTATCTGGGGAAGGTTGATGGATACGACGCCCTGGTTGAAGCGGCCTTCGAACTTATAGTTGCCGTTTTCATCCTTCCAGGGGGAGAGGAACGAGCGGCAGCCCATAGGCGAGAATACGTTGCCTTCGTAATTTTCGCGCATCTTCTTTGCCGAAATATAGTCGGGGTAGAGGCGCTTGGAAGAGCACTTTACCGCAAGTTTGGTGAGGTAGTCGTACTTGCCGCCCTTTAAGCAGTTGTTTTCGTCGAGGACGTAGACCAGCTTGGGGAACGCGGGGGTTACGTATACGCCCACCTCGTTCTTTATACCCTGATAGCGCTGGCGCAGAATTTCCTCTATTATCATCGCGTTTTCTTCGATATAGGGGTCGTCGGGCTTTAAATAGAGGAAGAGCGTGACGAAGGGCGACTGGCCGTTGGTCGTCATCAGCGTGTTAATCTGATACTGTATGGTCTGAACGCCCGCTTTGAGCTCGTCTTTGAGGCGCATATCCACAAACTTGTCCTTCTCTTCCTTGCTTATGGTATCGCCGAACTGCTCGTCGCACTGCCTCATATACTTTTCCTTCGTCTTGCGGAGGTACTTGCCGAGGTGCGCCATATTGACGGACTGGCCGCCGTACTGCGAGGAGGCGACGGAGGCTATTATCTGCGTTACTACCGTGCAGGCAACCTGGAAGGACTTGGGGCTTTCAATCATCTTGCCGTTCATAACGGTGCCGTTGTCGAGCATATCCTGTATGTTGATGAGGCAGCAGTTGAAGATGGGTTGCAGGAAATAGTCTGCATCGTGGAAGTGAATTGCGCCTTCGTCGTGCGCCTTCGAGATGTATTCGGGCAGGAGTATCCTGCGGGTAAGGTCCTTTGAAACTTCGCCCGCAATAAGGTCGCGCTGGGTGGAAGCCGTGCGCGCGTTCTTGTTGGAATTTTCCTCCATTACGTCCTTGTTGGCGTTGCGGATGAGCGAGAGTATGCTCTCGTCGGTGGTGTTGGCCTTCCTTACGAGGGCACGCTCGTAGCGGTAGAGAATGTATGACTTCATAAGCTGATACTTTTGAAGTTCCATCAGCTTCTCTTCCACCATATCCTGAATGTCCTCGACCAGAAGGCGCGCCCTGTGGCGGGACGAAATGTCGTCCACAATGGCGGTTATCTGCTCGTCGGTGATTCTGTCTTCAAAGTCCACCGACTCGTTTGCCTTGCCGATGGCCACGGCTATCTTGCTGCCGTCGAAATCGCACGTCGTGCCGTCCCTCTTTATAACTTTCATAAAATTTCCTCCTTAACAAGCGCCTCTTGCGCACCTGTATATATCTAAGGTTACTTGCAATAATCAAGCGGCCGCAGAGGGCCGCGCCCTGAATTTTTTTGCCTACCGGAAAAAAGACAAAACTGCCCTCTTCGGCGAACACTTACATTATACTGCATATATTGTATTCTGTCAATAGCAAAAACACAATATCTTGTATTAGAAAATGTTATAGAACTTTTCGGCAACAACTTTGGAAAAGCGTGCAGACAAAATTTCTGAAAGCCGCACGCGCCGCAATGCGCGCCGCAGGCCGTACGGCGGGCAGGCCGCCGAAACGGACAAAAAAGTTCTTGCTCCGCGCCTTTATTCCGACGCAACAGAAATCAGTATACCCTATCGTCCGCCGCAAAGTCAAGCACGGCGACACAATATATTGTATGTTTTTTTATAACAAACGCAAAATGGCGGCAATCTGCCGTTTTGGCTCAAAGTCGGCGCGTTTTACCTTATTTTGCGCCGATTGTTGAAAACTTTTTACAATTGCACCCGTTTGGGCGCAGGCCGCCGATGTTAATTGCTTACACGCAATGAAAACTTTGCAAGAAAACAAGAGACGGCGAGCGCGCCCCGCCGTGCGGCAGATTGAGGCAACGTAAAAAAGTAAAATTAAATTTAATCAAATAAATATGAAATTAAAATAAATTATTTTATTAAAATAAATAATTATTTTTCAGGTAATTTTTAATTTATTTTTTATTGCGAAATTGCGCAAAAAAAGCGTATACCGCGGCACATATGCCGCGGTATACGCTTAAAATATCAACCCTGTTCAAAACAGATTGAAAATAAAATAAATAATTCAAATAAACTGTGCCAGGCGGGAAATATCCAGCTTCCATTCGCCTATTTTATTGCGGCGGATATGGTCGGCATTTGCCGCGCCCAACGCGGCGCGCATCTGCGCGTAGGTGCAGCCGTTCACCTTCATAAAATGTTCTTCGGCGGCGCGCGCGTCGCCTTTGAGCTGCGTTCTGCCGATGTGAATTGCCGCGTGGCAGTCGGGGCAGACGGCAATTATATCTTTGAGCCGCTGGACGGCGTTTTCTTCGTCGTACTCCCACCTTTCGTGCGCTTCCAGCCGCTTTGAGGGCGCGCCGCATATCATACACCTGCCGTCCGCGCGGGCATACGCCTTTTTGCGCACGGCGTCCCACTGCCGGGGCGAGAGAAGCGAGCGAAGGTTTGAATACCAGCACCCGTCGGGTACCATTTCAAAGTTGAGTCTATATTCCATAATTCCGCCTTATATGTTTTTACCGCCGCACCGATTAAGCATAAGCTGTGCTTATACAATACGCTTATTTTGACCTTGCGCGGGCAACGGCGCTCTTCCAGCCGCCGAGCAGCGATAAGCGGCGCTCTTCGTCCATAATCGGAGAAAACGTACGCTCTGCCGCACTGAGTTTTTTGAGCTCGTCCACGCCCGACCAGAAGCCCGAAGCAAGCCCCGCAATGTACGCCGCGCCGAGGGAGGTCACCTCTGTGACGGCGGGGCGCACCACCGTGCAGTCCGAGATGTCGGCCTGAAAGCCCATAAGGAAATTGTTTGCGCTGGCGCCGCCGTCTACCGCAAGCCGCGTAAGCCGCGTTCCCGAGGCCGCCTCCATTGCGCGCAGAACGTCGTTCACGCGGTAAGCTATGCCCTCCAACACCGCCCTTACCACGTGTTCTTTTCGCGCGCCGCGCGTTATCCCGCTTAAAACGCCGCACGCGCCGCCGTCCCAATAGGGCGCGCCGAGTCCGTTGAACGAAGGCACGAAATATAGCCCCGCGCTGTCTTTTACCCTTTCGGCAAGTTCCTCAGTTTCGGACGCCGACGAGATTATGCCCAGCCCGTCGCGCAACCACTGCACGGCCGCGCCGCCGATGAATACCGAACCTTCGAGCGCGTAAGCGGGCGCCCCGTCCGCCGAAGCGCACAGCGTTGTAATCAGCCCTTCGCCCTCGGGACACTTACTGCCCGCGTTCATCAGAAGGAAACAGCCCGTGCCGTAGGTGTTTTTCGCGTCGCCCTTATCAAGGCAGAGATGCCCGAACAGCGCGGCCTGCTGGTCGCCCGCCACGCCGCGTATGGGGATTTCACCGCCGAAAAAGCGGGCGTCGGTCACGCCGAAGTCGCCTCCGCAGGGCCTCACCTCGGGCAGCATACGCACGGGAATGTTAAAGAGGCGCAAAAGCTCTTCGTCCCACTGCATTGTGTGTATATTAAAAAGCATCGTGCGCGCGGCGTTGGTGTAGTCGGTGGCGAAAACCCTGCCGCAGGTCAGCCGCCATATCAGGTAGGTATCCACCGTGCCGAACAGAAGTTCGCCGCACTCCGCCCGCTCCCTTGCACCGGGGATATTACCGAGTATCCATTCGAGCTTGGTGGCCGAAAAATAGGCGTCGGGCAGAAGCCCCGTGCGCCCGCGCAGAAAGCCGTAAAGCCCCGCAGATTTCAGCTCTTCGCACCGCTTTGCCGTGCGGCGGCACTGCCACACTATGGCGTTGCACACGGGCTTGCCCGTGGCCTTTTCCCACACGATTGTGGTTTCGCGCTGGTTGGTTATGCCGAGCGCGGCTATATCGGAAGGGCGCGCTCCCGCCCTTTCCATAGCGACGTCGGCCGCGCGGAGCGTAGAAAAGAACAGCTCTTCGGGGTCGTGTTCCACGAGCCCGGGGGCGGGATATATCTGCGGTATCTCCCTGCCGTAACTTTGAACAATTTTGCCTGACCTGTCGAACAGCACCGCTCTGGTGCTGGTTGTGCCCTGGTCGAGGGCGAGAACGTACTTCATACAACCCCTCATCGTCGCGCAAGCGCGTAAATAAGTATAGCTTTAATATTATATATCGCGCGCGGCGCGTTGTCAACGGCGGATTTTTTAAAGAACGTTCCCCTTCGTCATTTCGACTAAGGGCGCAGCCCGCACGGAGAAATCTCTTGCTGCCAATTTGTTTTTTGAGATTTCTCCGCTCGCTTACGCTCGGTCGAAATGACAAAATAAAAGTGCGCGCGGGCGGCGCGGAACGGTAAATTTACAAAATATTAACTTTTATTAAATTAAAATTTAACGAAGTGGCTATAATATACGGGCGTAAGGAAGAAAACACGGCTTCCTCCCATAAAAAATCAGGAAGTTTATACAGATTTTATAATTGTTTTATAATTATTTTATAAACGCGCCGTATATTTGGAATAAAGAAAAATAAAATATGAGAGGTTTATATGGAGAATGCAGGCACCGCCGCGGAAGAATTTGAAAATATTCCCGCGGAAAAGGCAGAAAAGACGAAAAAGGAAAGAAAACCGCTGTATATCTTCGATTACGACGTAAGGTACTTTATTGTAGGGATGATTGTGTTCGCCTTCTTCGGCTTCTGCGCCGAAAATGCGGGCAGAATGGTGACCAAGCACATATTCGACTGCCGCCACCAGGTGCTGCCGTTTTTGTTTGCCTACGGAATAGCCCTGCTCGCCGTGTACGTGCTGATGGGCACGCCCGACGATTTGAGATTCTTCAAATTCCGATTTTTCAAAAATAAAAATTTAAAGACAAAGATACTTTCGCACGTAATATATTTTTCGGTAATATTCGTATTCATTCTGGGCGGCGAAATAGCCGTGGGAATGTTATACGAAAAATTTGCGGGCGTGATACTTTGGGATTACAGCAACATACCCACGCACATAACGCGCTACACCAGCATTATAACCACGCTGCTGTACGGCGGCGGAGTATACCTTTTGATGGCGTTCGCCTTCAAGCCGATGATGAAGCTGATTATGAAGATGGGCACTAAGGCGGCGACGATTGTTGACTGTACGCTGGGCGTGGCGATTGTAATCGATTTTCTTGTTATGCTGATAATAACCTTCGCCACGGGCAGCGCGCCCGAATATTGGTCGGTCGCGTGGTGACGCATAAAAACAACCCACACGCAGCACTACGCTGCTGATTTTTCAAGTTTTCATTACCTCCTAAAAACACACCGCGCCGCTTTTTCAAAGCGGCGCGGTGTGTTTTTATTGGCTCAATTTTTTATATTGCGCGGCACATATGCCGCAACAAACTACATTAAAGCACCGACAAATCGAAATATTCGTCGAGACAGGCGCGGGTGTTTAAGCACATCTCTTTGAACAGCGCGCGGCTTTCTTGCATGGAGAGGCCGTCGCACAGGGCCTGGTTGGCGAACGAGAGGTAAATTTTGCCGAGGTCGCGCTCTTTTATGCCCTCGTAGCAGACGTCGATATTTACGCAGGCGCGGTACACCATATTGCACACCGCCGCGGGTAGAGGCCGCGCCGTGACGGGCTTTACCTGTCCGTTTGAAAATACGCAGTTTGTTTCGACAATCGAGCCCAAAGGCATCTGCGGCATCTGCCCGAGATTGGGCATATTTACGTTGGAAACCACCGTCTTGAAGCCCATTATGGCCTTAATAAGCTCAACCGCCTCCTCCTGCGATTTGACTACGGGGAACTTCTTTCTTCCCTCCGCCATCTCTATCGTTTCGGCAATGCGCTCGTTCTGCTGCCTTTCGCGGTAGTCCACGGTGGTTAAGTTAAACAGCCAGCTTTTCACCGTTTGCGGGTCTTTGAGATACCAGCCAGAGGGCATAAATTCGGCGAGGTGCCTGTCGCCCGCGGCGGCAAGGGCGCCGTACTTGTTGAATAGGTCCATCTTCACCTTGTTGCCGTAGCAGAACGGGTCGGTTAAAAAGTCGAACCTGCCGTGCCCCTCCTGTTCGCAGTAGCCCTCGTCATAGAACCGCCTTTCAAACTCGGGTATGAGGGCGAGCAGGTCGATATTTTTGTAGCGCGCCTCGGTTATCCACGTAAAGTGGTTTACGCCGCACGCGTCGGTATATATGCGGCTGCGGTGAACTTCTTCGCCCAGAATCTCCTTCAAGGCACAGCACAGAAATTCCTGCGCGTGGAATACCTCGTGGCAGCAACCGAACGCCTTTATTTCAGGGAACACGTCGTACAGCGTCTTTACGCAGATGCTCATCGGGTTGGTGAAGTTAATTACCCACGAGTTCGGACAAATCTGCGCAATTTTGCGGGCGAAGCCTTCGTAAAGCGGCACGGTGCGCATTGCGCGGAGCACGCCGCCGGGGCCTGCGGTATCGCCTACGGACTGATATATTCCGTACTTTTCGGGCGCGTGCACGTCGGAGCGCATCTCTTTGAACGTGCCGGGCAGAATGGATATCACCACGAAGTCGGCGCCCGCGAGCGCGCCGTCCAAATCTTTGTATACCTTGTATTCAAACCTGGATTTTGCGGCGGGGTCGGCATTGATATGGCCTCCTATCGCGGCATTGCGCTCCGCCGCGGGGATATCTATGTCGTATAGCGCCATTTCGCCGCCCAGCCCCTCTGCCACGGCCAGGTCAGACATAAATACCCTCGCCCACATTTTGCTGCCGCCGCCTATATAGGCAATTTTGATTTTTTGCACGGTTATTCCCCCCATTAAAATTTCAGTTGCGCTATAAAAAAGATTTGAACATTTTGCGCGTTGCGCAAGATTTGAGATTTCTCCGCTTCACTCACTGCATTTGTTTCGGTCGGAATGACAGCAGAGCGCGGCTAAAAGCCGATGTTACATTGTCTTTATAAACTCCAACACCTCTTCGGGGTTCTTGTCTGGCGACACGCCCGCCTTGGCGTAAACTATCGTGCCGCCCTTTATGACGTAAGTGGTGCGTATTGTGCCCACGGTCACTTTGCCGTACAGCTTCTTTTCACCTATGGCCTGATAGGCGGCGTGCGCCGCCTTTTCGGGGTCGGAGAGAAGAATAAAGGGCAGGGTATGTTTTTCCCTGAACTTTGCGTGCGACGCGGCGGAATCTTTGCTTATGCCGACGACTTCCGCGCCGAGCGCTTTGAACTGCCCGTAGAGCGCGCCGAAGTCGCACGCCTGACGGGTACAGCCGGGAGTGTTGTCCTTGGGATAGAAATACAGAACGAGCGTTTTGCCCGCAAAGTCATCGAGAGAATACTGTTTGCCGATATCGTCGCAGAGGGTGAAGTCGGGCGCCCTGTCGCCTATGTTGAGCATATAGTGTGCCTCCTTTAAAACAATATGATACATACAGATTATACCGCCGTTTGAGCGCAAAGTCAACGGCCGTTTTTAAAAAAGGGTGAAGCAAGCGACAAAACCGCGCATAAAAAGTGCGGTATTTGCGCCATATGTGCGGGGCAACAGACAAAACCGACAAAAAAGGGGCGCGCGGCTTGAAGCCGCGCGCCCGAAATGAAAGAGCCGATGTAATTGACGCCATACCACAGTAAATATTTTATGATATTTAAGCAATACGGCCGCCACTATGCCGCAATAAACGGCATTTTTACGCACGCTTTGCGCGCTGTTTTGCAACCAGCCTGCGGATAAGTTTTACCGCTTCCGATACGGCGATTATCGAAAGCCCCATTGCAAATACTTTGAGCCAGTCGATGATATTGAGGCCGTTGGTATCGAACACGTCGCCGCCGAACTGCGTGATTATTATCTGCAATACGAAGGTGCCCGCAAACACGCCGAGCATTATGTGGTTGTGAAGGAAGTTCCTGAAAATGCTGTTGTTGCCCAGCTCCCTTGCGTTGAACGCGTTGAACAGCTGGAACAGCACGAACAGCGTGAATATGGCCGTACTCTCGTGTCCGGCCTCTATGCCGAGGAAGTTGAGTTCGGTCTGCAACACGATGATGAGCACCATATACAGGCCGTTTATTATTATGCGCGAGAGCATATCCTTTGAAACTATGCTTGAATTTCTCGGCGTGGGACTGCGGTCCATAAGGCCTGCGCGCATAGGTTCGAGGCCGAGCGTAACTGCGGGAGGGCCGTCCATAATAAGGTTTATCCACAGCATCTGTATGGCGGTGAAGGGGTTGCCTATGTTGAGCACCACGCAGATGAACACTATCAGCACGGACGAGAGGTTTACCGTGAGCTGGAACTGAATGAAGCGCTGGAAATTTTCGTAAATTCCCCTGCCCCACTGCACCGCCGTAACGATTGTGGAGAACGAGTCGTCGAGAAGCACTATGTCGCTGGCTTCTTTGGAAACTTCGGTGCCCGTTATGCCCATAGCCACGCCTACGTCGGCGTTCTTTATGGCGGGCGCGTCGTTTATGCCGTCGCCAGTAACAGCAACCACGTTGCCCTGGGCTTTGAGCGCCTTTACCACGCGCATCTTGATTACGGGCGTGGAGCGCGCTATCACGCGTATCTTTTTAATGATTTCCGAAAATTCTTCGTCAGAAAGATTCTCTACGTCCTTGGCCTCGACGGCTATGTGGTCGTCGTCGAGTATGCCGAGCTGGGTGGCTATCGCCTTGGCGGTTATTATATTGTCGCCCGTGAGCATCTTTATGTCTATGCCCGCGTGGCGGCAGTGCTCTACCGCGGCGAACACGTCCGCGCGGAGAGGGTCAGAAATTACCACGAACCCGTCGAAGTGCATTCCGCTTTCAACCAAAGCGCGCTCGTCGGTGAAATTATAGTTTCTTTCGAGCGTGCGGTGCGCAAGGCCGATTACCCTGCCCGCCTGGGCCTGGTAGCCTGCTATCGCCTCTTCGGCAGCCTTCCTTTCCTCGTCGGGCATAGTGCACATCGCCAGAATTTTTTCGGGACTGCCCTTGGTATACGCCACTTCCTCGCCGTTCTGTTCGATTACCGTCGTCATATTCTTGGTTTCGGAAGAGAACGGATAGCGGAAAATCTGCCTGTAAGCGTTCCTGACGCCCGCATATTCAACGCCCGACTTGTGCGCGGCAACTAACATTGCGCACTCGGTGGGGTTGCCGATAAATTCGGGCGTATCGCCCCTGAAATGCACGTCAGCGGTGGAGTTCACGCAGAAGCCCGTCATAAGCGCGCTGTCTGCGGGCACTTCCGAAGGCGAAAGATGGGTGTTGCCAAGCTGAACGTCGGTTACCGTCATTCTGTTTTCGGTGAGGGTACCCGTCTTATCCGAACAGATTACGTTGATGCAGCCCACCGTTTCGCACGCGACGAGCTTTTTGACGAGCGCGTTCTGTTTGGACATCTTTATAATGTTTATGGCAAGCGTAACCGCGACTATCGTGGGAAGACCCTCGGGCACGGCGGCAACAATCAGCACTATGCTGTCTATGAACGCGTCGGAAAACAGCCTGAATATCTGCGAGCCGGAGAGGCCGTCGAAGCCCGCCACGAGCAGCTCTATCACCTGAATGACGAATATGAGCGCCGCGGCGATTGCGCCTATCAGCGTTATGAGTTTGCCGAGCTTTGCCAGCTTTTCCTGCAAGGGCGTGCTCGATTTGTCCTGGTTGGTAAGCTCGCGCGCAATCTTGCCGAATTCGGTGTGGTCGCCAACGCCCGTAACCACGGCCTTGCCGCTGCCGCCCGTTATGAAACAGCCCGAATAGAGCATATTGTGGCGCTCGGCGACGGGAGTGTTTTCGGCCTCGCACACAAAATCTGCATCCTTGTGCACCGCCATACTCTCGCCCGTCAAGGCGCTCTCGTCAGACATAAGCTGGGTGCTGTTTATAATTCTGCCGTCGGCAGGCAGCTTTGCGCCCGTTTCGACGCACAGTATGTCGCCTACAACCACCTCGCGCTGGGGTATCATAGTTACTTCGCCGTCGCGTATTACTTTGACCAGCATATCCTCGCCGATTTTCGAGAGGGCCTCGAACGCCTTGGCGCTGCGGTGCTCCATAGCGACCGAAATGGCCACGGAAATTACTACGGCAACCACTATGCCCACGCACTCTATCCAGTCGAACTCGCCGCCCGTGCAAACCGAAACTATCTGCACGGCGATGGTTATGGCGAGCGCAACCAGAAGAATGATGAGCATAGGTTCGCACATCGCTTCCCAGATTCGGCGAAGAATGGACTTGGGCTTTTCGCGCGTAAACTGGTTTTCGCCGTTTACCCTGCGGCTCTCTTCCACTTCGGCGGCGGTAAGGCCCTTGTCGGGGTCTACCTGCTTCTGCGAAAGGACGTCGCGTGCAGACTGCATATACTCCTTCATTAAAATCCTCCGTTTGCTTTCTACAAAAAAATACCCGCAAGCCCTTTCGGCTTACGGTTGAAAAATGACCCCGTATAGCCTTATTAAGAGCGTATACGTGAGTCTGATAATTTAAGGCAGCCCAGGCATATTGCCACGATGTTGGGTACTGCCACGCGCAGCCCTGTGCGCGCCTACTACTCCCCCACGGGATTTAATTGCACTAAGATATTAACACACCGCCAAAAAAAATGTCAACTGAATTTTTAAAAAAATTTTAAAATTATCTCACTTTTTTCAGAGGACAAAACACCTTTATCGCTTATCTATATTTTTCGTGAATTTACAATTGGGATAATTTGAACAACCGTAAAATTCACCATTCATCCCGTTTCTCACTACAAGTCTCCCGCCACACCTTGGACATATATTATCAAATTCCAAATCTCTTTGAATTTTGTGAATTTCAGATATATGCTGCTCTTTATCCGTAAGAACATCTTCTGCTCTTATTAGAGAGTCTTTAACTATCTTAATTTGTTCGGAGGTGAGCACTTCTGCCCCGTAGTGAATATACCCATGTAATCTCGATAAAGGAATTACATTTTCCGCATCAGTATGTATGACATTATTTTGTACGAATACAACAATTGAACGTATTTTTATATAGCTCGGTATATTATCACAAATCCTATATATATGAGTGGCATTTTGCTTTACGGGGTTATAAAATTTATGTTTAATACTGCCACCAGCAAGAACCTGCGTCCACTTTTGATAGGCAACTTTGCCGTAAATTGTCCCAGAATAATTTTTTGTTTCAATAACAAAAACACCGTACTTATTTATAACAATATGGTCAATTTGACTTGTTTTATTCTCACGAGTTGCCATATAATTATTAAATACGTACTGCTCTCCGTTATAATCTTCAATAACTTCTCTTACTTGTGCTTCGCCAGCCTCGCCTATCTCTTCCACAGTGGGCTTATGTAATGAGACTGCACTAGTAATAATAATTATTGAAACCAATAATACAACGACTACTATAATAATTATCCACCACATACTTATATCTCTTATATCTTAAATTTCCTAATCAAATATTCTTCCATTTATCAGAAGGAACTATCAGCACGTCGCGGATATAGCGCGCAGCCTGAACGCAGTTGACGACGTACTTAACCGTC
>ERZ1643246.1331-NODE-1331-length-27246-cov-8.632194_pt1 | contig 27246 bp, 22 predicted proteins | sample MGYA00579265_ERZ1643246 | MGnify/ENA primary metagenome ERZ1643246 (study PRJEB29033, sample SAMEA4952261) | chicken gut metagenome | biome: Broiler Chicken; feature: Gastrointestinal Tract; material: Caecum | place: Ireland | collected 2018 | study: Broiler...
AAAGTGACATTATCTCAAGAGAATCATAGGGAGACATTATCATAAGTGAATAACAATCCACCCGATCTTCCTTTTGCGAACCTGTTTCAAATATGATATGATGTGGAAATGAAAGGAGCATATTATGAAACCTGAAATCTTATTTGAGGATGACCAGATCCTCGTCTGTCATAAACCTGCCGGAACCGCTGTCCAGACTGCGTCCTTTTCTTCGCCGGACATGGTAAGCCTTCTGAAAAATCATCTGATGAGAGAGGCAAAGAAAAGCGGGACGCCCCTTAAAGGCGCGCCTTATCTGGCCGTCATCCACCGTCTGGACCAGCCGGTGGAGGGGATTCTCGTTTTCGGCAAGACGAAACAGGCGGCCGCCCGTTTAAGCAGCCAGCTTGGCAAGGCCGGATTCGGAAAGTATTATGAGGCGCTCACCGAGAGTGCTCCGCCGGATTCTTCCGGGACCCTGACCGACTATCTGGTGCGGGACGGACGTACAAATCTCTCCTCGGTCTGCACTTCAGATACCCCGAACGCCAAAAAGGCGGTCCTGGACTACCGGGTGCTGGATCAGCACACACAGGAGGGGCGGCTCTTATCCCGTCTGTCCATTCATCTGCACACGGGACGGCATCATCAGATCCGGGTCCAGCTTGCCCATGCAGGATGCCCGATTCTGGGAGACCGCAAGTACAATCCCCAGGGGATTCCTTCCCGCAGGCTCCATCTTTGCGCCTGCCGCCTGGATTTCCTGCATCCTGTATCCAAAGAGCCTCTGCACTTTGAAATCCAGCCATTTTTTCTGGACAGCAGTTCATTCTGAATCCGATTCGTACAGACAAAAGGACCGGCCAGAGCAGATCCGATATAGCATCCGCTTCCGCCGGTCCTTCTTCTCCTTGATTGTCCTTTACATAACCCTAAAACTTACTTATTCCTGATCTTCTCCATCCTCTTCTGTCAATGCCTGCTCGTATTTTTCAAGAATGATACTCTGGATCCGTTTTCTCGTATCAGAGTTGATTGGGTGAGCAATATCTCTGTATTCTCCGTCCAAAGCCTTCTTGCTAGGCATCGCAATGAACAGTCCTTTTTCCCCTTCAATAACCTTAATGTCATGTACGACAAATTCCTCGTCCATCGTAATTGACACGACTGCCTTTAATTTCCCCTCTTTTGCTACCTTTCTTACGCGCACATCTGTAATCTGCATATTACCTGCCCCTTTCTTACGTACTATATATGCTCGCTAAAGCGCATATCTCTCATTCTTTTCGACAACAATTTTGATGCCGTTTTCCCCAACGTGCCTTGTGTTGGCACGGATTGTATCGCGGCTTTCCACGATACAGTTTTCAATATATGTATTATCTCCAAGATAAACATCATTCATAATAATGGAATTTCTCACAACACAGTTGTTTCCGATAAATGCTTTCTTGAACAGAATCGAATTTTCTACGGTTCCGTTTACAATACATCCGCTGGATACAAGACTGTTCTTTACATGAGATCCCGGATTGTATTTTGCCGGCGGAAGATCACTGACCTTGGAGTATACCGGCGGATATTCCTTGAAGAAATATTTCCGCACGTCCGGCTTCAGGAAGTCCATATTGGTCTGATAATAGGCCTCTGCCGTGGAAATATTGCTCCAGTAGCTGGAAATCTTGTATCCGTAGATCTTCTTGAGATTCTTATAGCGGATCAGGATATCGTTGACGAAGTCATAACGGTCTTCCTGGGCTGCATGCTCGATCAGATCAATCAACTGCCTTCTCCTGATAATATAGATTCCCGTGGAAATCGTGTTGGAGTTTGCCACCATCGGCTTTTCCTCAAATTCCTGGATTCTCATGGAATCGTCCATCTTGATTGTTCCGAACCGCGTCGCGTCCTCGCCCGGTGCGAGATCCTTGCATACAACGGTAATATCCGCTTTTTTCTTAATGTGATATTCCAGCACTTCATTGTAATCCATTTTATACACCGCATCACCGGATGTGATGATGACGTACGGCTCATGACATTTCTTCAGGAAGTCCAGATTCTGATAGATGGCATCGGCCGTTCCCCGGTACCAGCTGCCGTTTTCCATTGTAATCGTTGGGGTGAAAACAAAAAGTCCTCCCTGCTTTCTTCCAAAATCCCACCATTTGGATGAACTCAAATGCTCATTTAAAGATCTGGCATTGTACTGGGTGAGTACCGCCACCTTCTGAATGTGGGAATTGGTCATATTGCTGAGCGCGAAGTCGATGCAGCGGTAGCTTCCCGCCACCGGCATGGCTGCCACAGCCCGTTTATATGTCAGTTCACGCATCTTATGATTATTGCCGCCTGCCAGAATGATTCCTACTGCTCTCATACGCGTTCACCTGCCTTTATCAATGTCTCGCCGCTTTCCAGCACGCCGTTCGGATAATCCTCCGCCTCGGTCACGCCGCTGATGGCTGTGTTCTTGCCGATCTGGACATGGGACGGGATGACGGAATTCTCTCCGATCGTCACGAGTCCGAAGGAATAGATCGCCGGCTTCTCTTTATTCGGAATATCGCTTCCGATTCCGAGGGTCACATGATCTCCAACCCGGACATTCTCCGCGATAATCGATTTGTCGATCACACAGTTCTCTCCGATCTCGGTGTCTTTCATAATGATCGAATCTCTGACTACCGTACCTTTTCCGATCACAACACCGGCGCCGATCACGGAATTTCGGACCTCCCCGTAGATCTCGGAACCATTGCTGATAATGCTGCGTTCTACAACAGCCTGGTCCGAAATGTACTGGGGCGGCAGAATCGAACTGTTGGTATAGATCTTCCAGAATTCCTCGTAGAGATTGAATTCCGGAATCAGATCGATCAGCTCCATATTGGCTTCCCAGTAGGAACCAAGCGTTCCAACATCTTTCCAGTAGCCATTGTATTCATATGCAAAAAGCCGTTTGCCGTTTTCATGGCAGTACGGAATCACATGCTTTCCAAAATCACAGGACGGCTCGTCTGACATTTTAACAAGCGCATCCTTGAGCACCGGCCAGCTGAAAATGTAGATTCCCATGGATGCCAGGTTACTCTTTGGCTCCTTTGGCTTTTCCTGGAAATCATTGATGCGTCCGTCCTCATCTGCAACGACAATTCCAAACCGGCTCGCTTCCTCAAGCGGTACCGGCATGGCCGCAATGGTAACGTCCGCATTGTGCTCTTTGTGGTAATCCAGCATAACTTCATAATCCATCTTGTAGATATGATCGCCAGATAAAATCAGCACATAATCCGGATTAAAGGATTCCATATAATCCAGATTCTGATAGATCGCATTTGCCGTTCCAGTGTACCACTCACTGTTCGTGCTCTTCTCATACGGCGGCAGAATCGTGACACCGCCCACGTTGCGGTCCAGGTCCCATGGAATGCCGATTCCAATATGAGAATTCAGACGAAGCGGCTGATACTGTGTCAGGACCCCGACTGTATCGATTCCCGAATTAATGCAGTTGCTGAGTGGAAAATCGATAATCCTGTACTTGCCTCCGAACGCAACGGCAGGCTTTGCCACTTTGGCAGTCAGCACTCCAAGCCTGCTTCCCTGTCCTCCGGCTAACAGCATTGCTATCATCTCTTTTTTTATCATGTCCTCACCCCTTGTCAGTAATTTTAATGTCATTATTATAACACACTTTTTATAAATATCGAGTAAATTTTATATATTTTTGCCCTAATTCTAATATTTTTTATGCATTTTACATAATCTTAACTCCATTTTATAGACACCATGTTGTTTTTTATGTATTTTTGTGTACTTCCCCTTTCTGCTCTATATATTACTATGCAGACAAGCCCTTTTTCAGAACTGTTTTTTTCATTTTTTCGCATACGTTTTCTTCTTATTTCGAAGCGTTGTATCTTTGATTTTGATGTGCTACAATGAACGGGAATAAAAATCCAGAAACGGAAGTGTAAAAGATGTACAAAATTAATTTTCAGGAACCTGTTCATATTCATTTTATCGGCATCGGCGGCATCAGTATGAGCGGGCTTGCCGAAATCTTACTGGACGAACATTTTACCGTCAGCGGTTCTGACAATAAGGAGTCTTCTCTGACCGATCACCTTGCCCGGATGGGCGCCAGGATTTTCATCGGCCAGAAGGCTTCCAATATAGAAGACAGCGTACAGGTTGTCGTATATACAGCTGCCATTCATCCGGACAACGAGGAATACCAGGAGGCTGTAAGACGCGGTCTTCCAATGCTCAGCCGCGCTGAGCTTCTCGGTCAGCTGATGACAAATTACAAGATCCCGATTGCTGTGGCCGGCACACATGGAAAGACAACAACGACTTCCATGCTTTCCCACATTCTTCTTGCCGGAGAAAAGGATCCTACCATCTCCGTGGGAGGCATTTTAAAGGCCATTCACGGCAATATCCGTGTAGGCGGATCCGAGGTCTTTGTAACCGAGGCCTGTGAATATACCAACAGTTATCATCATTTCTTCCCGAAGATCAGCATCATCCTGAACATCGAGGAAGATCACATGGACTTTTTTAAAGATATCAATGATATCCGTAATTCATTCCATACGTTCGCGAAACTCCTTCCAAAGGACGGCACGCTCATTATCAATGGAGAAATCAGCCATCTGGACGAGATTCTCGATGGTCTGGAATGCAGTACGATTATTTATGATACCAGGAGGCCGGACGCTGATTTCAGCGCCGCTGAGATTTCGCATGATGAGAAAGGCAATGTATCCTTTCTCCTTCTTGTCAAAGGACAGGAAGCCGGCCGGATCCAGCTGTCGATCGGCGGACTCCACAATGTATCCAACGCTCTGGCAGCCATTGCCGCAGCATCCCTTCTGGATGTCCCGATGGAAAAGATACAGGAAGGGCTTCTCTCCTTTGAAGGCACAGACCGTCGTTTCCAATATAAAGGGGACGTAAACGGATTCCACATCGTAGACGATTACGCACACCACCCGACCGAGATCCGTGCCACCCTGGAGGCTGCGAAGTCCTATCCGCACAAGGAAACCTGGTGCGTATTCCAGCCTCACACCTACAGCCGGACCAAAGCATTCTTCCATGAATTTGCGGACGCTCTTTCCCTTGCGGATCATGTCATTCTTGCGGATATCTATGCAGCAAGAGAGACCGATACCCTGGGCATGTCCTCCGGGCTGCTGGCACAGGAACTGAAGGAAAAAGGATGCGACGTGCACTATTTCCCAAGCTTTGAAGAGATCGAAACATTTATTTTAGAAAATTGTAAGAAAGATGACTTGTTGATAACTATGGGGGCCGGAGATGTTGTAAATATTGGGGAAAATCTTCTCAAGCGGTAGTTTTCCACAAAATCCACACCCTTTTATCCACAAAGTGTGGGAAAAATAGTACTTTTTCTCCCGGTCTGAAAGTGCTATAATACCTTTACTTTAGAAAAAAAGACAGAGGTTTCAAGGAATGGGTATGTTAAAAATCACAGACGGTACGGGTCAACATTTTACGTGGGTCGACAATCGGTTTATCGACTCCTATATGGCAAAGGCAAACGGGGAATACGTCAAGGTATACCTCCTGTTGCTGCGCCGCATGGAGAGCGGTTCGGGATTTTCCATCTCGGAATTTGCCGAGATTCTGGAGAATACCGAGGGAGATATCATCCGCGCTTTGAAATACTGGGCAAGGCAGGGGCTTCTCACCATCGAGCACGGACCGGACGGCGAGATGAACGGACTGCGGATGGACATGCCTTCCCGGATCAAAGAGGATTCCGTACCTGCAGACATGCCTGTATCGGACGGAAATCAGGCTCTGTCATGTCCTCTTCCTGAGGAGAGTTCCGCGCCTGTCAACGGTCCTTCTGATTCCGCTGCAAAGAAACCTCAGATCGGAGATATCAGCGAGTACAAGAGCCGCCGGGAGTTCAAGCAGCTTTTGTTTATCGCTGAACAGTATATCGGACGCACACTGTCGCCTTCCGATGTGGAGACACTGACCTATTTTTATGACACCTTGCAGTTTTCCGTAGATCTGACAGAGTATCTTATTGAATACTGTGTGGAGAACGGACACCGAAGCATGCATTACATCAAGTCCGTAGCCATTGCCTGGGCGGATGCAGGGATCCGTACCGTATCAGAGGCAAGAAGATCCGCTTCCTTTTACAATAAGGACTGTACGGCTGTGCTGAAGGCCTTTGGGATCACCGGGCGCATGGCCGCTCCGGTGGAGACGGAACTGGTGAAGAAGTGGACCGGCGAATACGGCTTTACGATCGATATCATCGTGGAGGCCTGCAGCCGCACTGTTTCCGCCATTCACCAGCCAAGTTTTGAGTATGCGGACAAGATTCTGACCAACTGGCACGATAAGGGTGTGCATCACCTGGCTGACATTGCGGCACTTGACGCCGCTTACATAAAGAAGCGCTCCGAGAAGTCCCCGTCCACGGCCTCTTCGTCCGCAAAGAAGACGAAGTTCAGCAATTTCGAGGAGCGGGACTACAATATGGACGACCTGGAGAGACAGCTGCTTCAAAGCTGAGTAAAGGAGAAGTTTCATGGCACTGACGAATTCACAGTATGACGCTATCATGCGGATCTATGAGCAGAAGCATCTTCGGACACACGACAGACAGACCCGTCATTACAGAGAAATATACGAAAAGATTCCCCGGATCCGTAAGATCGATGAGGAGATTTCCAGCCTGGGAGCCGATGGCGCCAGGGCTATGATCGACGGCCACGAGGACGCTCCTGCCCGGTTCCGAACTCAGCTTCATGCCCTGCGGGAGGAAAAGCAGTCCCTGCTTCTTTCCGCCGGCTACCCGGCAGACTATCTGGAGCCTTCCTACGAATGTCCTGTCTGTCAGGATACCGGTTATGTCAACGGACGGAAATGCCGTTGTTTCCAGAAGGCCGAGATCGACCTGCTCTACACCCAGTCCAATCTGCAGGATATATTGCAGAGTGAGAATTTCGCATCTTTCCGGATGGATTATTATTCATCCGATTATATCGATCCGGTAAGTGGGAAAAGTTCTCTTGAGATGGCCAGGGAGGCGCTCCATGCCTGTCGGGAGTTTACCGACACCTTTGGACATACGTTTCAGAATCTCCTGATTTACGGAAATACCGGTGTGGGAAAGACATTTTTGACCCACTGTATCGCCAGAGAACTGATGGACCAGATTCACTCCGTCATTTATGTCACTTCATCTCAGCTTTTTGATCTGCTTGGTAGCAGAGAATTCGGTCCGGATCCGGAGAAGTCCCAGGCCGCATCCCTTCTGGATGAATGCGAGCTTTTGATCGTTGATGATCTTGGGACGGAGCTCACCAATTCTTTTACGGTCTCTCAGCTCTTTATCTGTCTGAATGACCGTATTTTGCAGAAGAAATCTACTATTATCTCTACCAATTTGTCATTAAATGAGATAAAATCAATATATAGTGAAAGAACGTTTTCCCGTATCAGCAGCAGCTACCGCCTGATCAAGCTTGCGGGAGACGATATCAGAATCAAAAAGAAACTAATGAAATAGGAGGCAAACCAATGCTGCATCGCACAGAACGAAACCTGGAAAATATTCCTGTAGGAGCCCTTGGGATTATCGCCCTGACGGGCTGTGAGGACATGGGCCAACGGGTCAATGACTATATCGTCAAATGGCGAAAAGAGGACGGCCATGTCTTCAAAGACGATGTTGTCTTTACCGGATATGAAAAGGAGAACTACCTGATCAACGCCACCACGCCGCGCTTTGGCTCAGGGGAGGCAAAGGGCGTGCTTAGCGAATCGATCCGTGGAAAGGATATCTATCTGATGGTAGATGTCTGCAATTACAGCCTGACCTACTCTTTAAACGGACAGATTAACCACATGTCACCGGATGACCATTATCAGAATCTGAAGCGTATCATTGCCGCAATCGGCGGAAAGGCGCGCCGTGTCAATGTTATCATGCCATTCCTCTATGAGAGCCGTCAGCACAAGCGCAGCAGCCGGGAGTCTCTGGACTGCGCACTGGCACTTCAGGAGCTCGTCAAGATGGGCGTGGACAATATCATCACGTTTGACGCTCATGATCCGAGAGTGCAGAATGCAATTCCGCTGAGCGGATTTGAGACGGTCCGTCCGACTTATCAGTTTGTAAAGGGACTGTTGAGAACGGTAAAGGATCTGAAGATCGACAGTGATCACATGATGGCAATCAGCCCGGATGAGGGTGCGACAGGACGCGCCATCTACCTTGCCAACGTCCTGGGCATCAACATGGGTATGTTCTACAAACGCCGTGACTATACACGGATTGTGGACGGCCGTAATCCGATCGTTGCCCACGAATTCCTCGGTGATTCCGTGGAAGGAAAGGATGTCATCATCCTGGATGACATGATCTCATCCGGAGACAGTATGATTGATGTTGCAAAGCAGTTGAAGGAACGAAAAGCAAACCGTATTTTCGCAGCCGCTACTTTCGGTCTGTTTACAAACGGTCTGGAGAAGTTCGACAAAGCCTACGAGGAAGGACTTATCACCAATATCCTCACCACCAATCTGATCTATCAGACGCCGGAGCTTCTGAGCCGTCCGTACTATATCAACTGTGATATGAGCAAATACATTGCTCTTCTGATTGATACGCTGAACCATGATGGTTCCATCAGCAGCATCTTAAGTCCAAGCGCGCGTATTCAGCATGTAATAAACAAATACCGCAACGGAGAGGAGATTTAATCCCATCCGTCACGGTATGTAAGATGCATATGATCAAGTGCTTCTTTTTCCCTGTTCTGACAGGTGAAGAGGAGCACTTGTTTTTTCTGTCCGGCCAGCCACCGAAGCGCCGCCTCCATCCGTTTATCATCGTAGTAGGCGAATGTATCATCCAGAATGACCGGCAGTTCCTCCTCGTAGAGAATTTCGGACGCTGCCATCCGCACTGCGAAGTAGATCTGCTCAATCGTTCCCCTGCTCAGCATATGGAGGGGAATCTTCCGCACACCGTCAAAGATGCTGATCTCCAGCTCTTCTTCGATAAAAATCTTGGTGTACCGGCCCTCCGTAATTTCACCCAGAATTTCGGCCGCCCGCTGTGCAAGCCGGCTTCCGGTTTCTTTTCTTACGTCTCCGGATACTTCCTGCATCCTGTTCTTTGCAAGTTCCAGCGCCTCTTTTTTCTGTTCCAGACATTTCTCTTCCTCTGACACCGTACAGGCCTCTGCAATGATCTCCTGTAAGTTGTCGTACTCGATCTGTCTGTCTCTGCGCTCAGACCGGAGCTTTTCTCTGTTCCATTTGAGCTTTTCGATCCTTCGGCGTACAGCCTGCTCTTCCTCGCTCTGCTCAGCCTTTGGCTCCGGACGCATCACCCAGAGTCCTGCCAGCACTCCTGCCGCCGCCCAGATGACTACGGCTAAGTACCGGATCGGAGATGGAAGCAGCACAGCCAGAAGAATCAGCAGAACGATCCACACTGCCGCCCCCTTTACCGGGACACGCTTCTGCTCCTGCTCATTTCTCGTCTGCTCGTAGGTGTCCAGAAGACGTTTCCCTCTCCGGATCTCTTCCTCTCCGTCAGCCGACTCCTTCTGAATACGGTCCAGCTCCCTGGCCGCATATTGGGCCGCCCTCTCTGCTTCCTCCCTTTTTGCGAGCCGCTTATGCGCTTCCTCCCTGATCAGCGTTTCCACTTCTTTTTTTCTCTTCTGAAGTGCCTGGAGAGCCGCCTCCAGATCGACATTGCCTGCCCCTGACGTGTAATAATTGGCCGCATAGTTTCTCAGGGCCGCCTGAAGCTCTTCACCGGGCCTGGCCTTTAACTGGCCGATGGCCGTGGTATTTTCAAATCCGGCTGCGTCAAGGTCCATAAGAATCGCCTGAAGATCTCCGTTCTCTTCCGACAGCTCCTCTCCATCATCCAGACAGAACAGCCTTGCTTTCTTCCCTTTTCTGGCAAAATCCCGCTCCAGCTGAAAATGCCGGCCGCCGCTCTCAAAGCGGAGCATCCCGGAGTACTGCGTCGGATTGCTCCACGGCTCATACTGATGGAACGCATCCTTGGCTGCTCCTCTGCCACGGCCCCGCTCTACATTGAAAAGCATGCTTTTGATAAATCCATAGATCGTTGATTTTCCAGCCTCGTTCTCTGCGCTGAACAGGTTGATCCCGTCGGAAAGTTCGATGCTTCTATTATGGAATTTTCCGAAATTCCAAAGTTCCAGCCGCTCTAATTTCATCTTTTCTTGTGTCCCCTTTTTCTCTCTTTTGTCTCTCAGTTACTCTCTGCGTGTCTCCAGAATCGCCTGGACGCCTTCGTACAGTGCCATCTGTCCTACTTCATCCTGTCCGTTCTGTCCCCCCTCCAGGAAACTCTGGATAAATCTGCCAAGCAGGTTCTGCCGGTTGGTCTGACAAAGCTTCTCAAAATCATAGGCCGGTCTGGTCAGATCCCGGACGTCAACAACGCCCCCGCCGGCGTCTATATGGGCTGCGTCAAACCGGATATCCGGATCCCGGAATCCCGTCAGGGTAAAACGGTACATATTCTCCACGCCGTTTTCCTGAATCTTCTCCCGGAGCGTTTCCAAAAGCATGCGTCCTGTCATCTCCTGGTCCACCGGAATCTCCAGATGCAGATACTCCCGCCTTGCAGCAGGGACAAACTCGGTCTCCACCATCCCGTGCTCGATGGTCCCGGACACATATCCATGCGCTCCTGTATCATTGAGATCTGTCGGCTCCAGCGACCCGCTGTACCGGCATTTCCCGGTCAGCTCCAGGTCCGGCTTGTGAATGTGCCCAAGTGCCGTGTAATCATAACCCAGCAGGTCTACCTCCGACCGCTTAAAGGAGATGTGGTTCGCATCGCCTCCGTGCAGCAGGAGTATTTCATTTTCCATGCTCCGCACACATCTCCACTCCACACGGATGCCGGTTTGAAGCTCCCGTTCCTGGTAACTGAAGCCGGATACCGCAGTCCTAAGCTCCGGGAATTCCACCTTCATCAGCCGTCCCTCCAGAAGGGGCACCACATTGCCTGCCCAGCGGAAACTCCGGTACATGGAATTTGGCTTTACATAGTCATGGTTTCCGGCTGTAAATACAACCTTCGTGTGGGACAGTTCTCCAAACATGGCATTGAGCTCTTTCAACTCCCGCAGAAGCGGCTGACGGTGAAACAGATCCCCCGCTATCAGGAGCAGATCCACCTGCTCGTCTTCGCACCGGTCAATCAGATCCCGGAGGCTGTCCCAGATCTCCTCCGGCCGGCTTTTCGTATATTCCGGTCCAGCATCAGGCCTGACGCCCAGATGCAGATCCGCTGTATGTATGAATCTCATCCTGAAGTTCCCCCTCCTTTTGTTTTGGAAGCACAACAATAAACCGGGTTTCGTGATCATCACTCTGAGCTGAAATCCTGCCTCCGTGGAGCTCTACGATTTCTCTGGCGATAGCAAGCCCCAGGCCCGCTCCTCCCGTCTCGCTGGATCTGGATTCATCCGCCCGGAAAAATTTTTCAAAAATATGCTGCAGCTTATCGTTGGCGATTTTCGGTCCCTCATTGACAAACACAATCCGCGCATTCTCCTCATCCTGTGAGACGTAGATCCGGATTGTCGTCTCTCTCTTGCAGTAGGCAACGGCATTTCGCATCAGATTGTCAAACACTCTGGCGAGCTTGTCCGGGTCCGCCGGGACAATCACATCCTCCGGTACTGACACTTCGCATTTCAGATTCTTGCCCTGCAGGACACCGTACATCTCATCCGCAATCTGTTCCAGCATTCTGCTTAAATTCAATTCCGTCTTTTCCAGAACAATATCCTGAGCATTGAATTTGGTAATCTCAAAGAACTCCTCAATCAGCTTTCCGAGCCGGATCGCCTTTTCCAGAGAAATGTCGGTGTATTTGATCCTCTCCTCCTCCGGAAGATCCGGGTGGGACACCAGCATGCTTAAGTACGCCACAATCGATGTCAGCGGCGTTTTCAGATCGTGGGCCAGAAAGACGACCAGATCGTTTTTCCGCTGCTCGCTTTCCTGTACCTCCCGCTCCTGCCTCTCAAGAGTGTACTTGATATTATTCAGCTTCGTCTCAATCGGCTCCAGCTCCGAGATCAGATGAATCGGCTCCTGGGAACGCGAGACCAGCTTCCCGATTTCCTTTTCCACATCCTCCAGATAGTTCATCATTTTCGACAAGGCAATGTAGAAAAAAAGCGCAAACAGTCCCAAGAATCCAATCATCATAAAGAATGTCTTATTATTTCCAAGGATCCGCCAGTAAAGCGAGATGGCGTCCTGCTCCTTTACATGAAAGAATTTCAAAAAACCGATGAAAATCTCAGATACATCATCATTGTAAACACCATCGATGATGTATTTCAGCAGAAATCCACCGACCAGAACTGTCAGCGCAGTGATCAGTACCGTCTGCAAAAGCAGACTGATTTTCAGTTTCCTGTATTTGCTTTTTTTGAATCTCTTCAGTCTATTCTTCAACCTTATATCCAACTCCCCAGACTGTCTTGATGAAATCTGACTTTCCCATCGGACCGCTCATCTTCTCCCGAAGATGCCTGATATGTACCATGACAGTATTGTTGCTGTTCTTGTAGTACTTTTCATGCCAGACGCTTTCAAAAAGCTCTTCCGAACTGATGACCTTGCCCCTGTTCTCACAGAGCAGCCACAGGATGTCAAATTCAATCGGTGTCAACGTCAGGTTCTTCTCATTGAAAATACACTCGTGGGAATTACGGTCCAGAAAGAGTCCTCCAAAGTCAATCACATCGCTCTCCGACTTTCCGCCGTCGTTATATTTTGTATAGCGGCGGATCTGTGCCTTGACTCTGGCTACCAGCTCCAGCGGATTAAAAGGCTTTGCAATGTAATCGTCCGCTCCAAGCGTCAGACCTGTAATCTTGTCGATGTACTCGGTTTTCGCCGTCAGCATGATAACCGGGAAATTGTATTTCTCCCTGATTTTTTTCAGAATCGTAAACCCGTCAATATCCGGCAGCATCACATCCAGGAGGGCCAGATCAATCTTGGTGGATTCTATACAGGCAAGGGCCTCCTCGCCTGTATAGAACTTCAGTACCTCATACTGGTCATTTTTTAAATACAGCTCAATAACATCCGCTATCTCCCTCTCATCATCCACAACCAGAATATGATTCATGATTTCTCCCCTTTTCTGAATTTATCTACAGTTCACAGTTGTTCACCGTTCTTGGGAACGGAAGCACGTCTCTGATGTTGGACATTCCGGTCAGATACATGATGCAGCGCTCAAATCCAAGACCGTATCCTGCATGGCGGGTGGAACCATATTTTCTCAGATCCAGATAGAATCCGTATTCCTCCAGATCCATGCCCAGCTCCTCCATTCTCGCCCGGAGCTTTTCGTAGTCATCCTCCCTCTGGCTTCCTCCGATGATCTCACCGATGCCAGGTACCAGACAGTCCATGGCCGCGACGGTTTTTCCATCATCGTTCTGTTTCATGTAGAATGCCTTGATCTCCTTTGGATAGTCCGTTACAAAGACTGGTTTTTTATAAATCTCTTCGGTCAGGTAGCGCTCATGTTCTGTCTGGAGATCACATCCCCACTCTACCTTGTACTCGAAGTTGTCGTTGTTTTTCTTCAGAATCTCGATCGCATCTGTGTAGGTTACCCGTGCGAATTCGGATTCCACCACATTGGTCAGGCGCTCCAGAAGTCCTTTGTCAATGAAGGAGTTGAAGAACTGCATCTCCTCCGGAGCCTGCTCCATCACATAGCGGATCACATATTTTAACATGGCTTCCGCCAGATCCATATCGTCCTCCAGGTCCGCGAAAGCGATCTCCGGCTCAATCATCCAGAACTCTGCCGCATGCCGTGTCGTATTGGAATTTTCCGCCCGGAATGTCGGTCCGAACGTATAGACATCGCGGAATGCCTGGGCAAAAGTCTCGGCATTGAGCTGTCCGCTTACGGTCAGGCTTGTGTGCTTGTTAAAGAAATCCTTGCTGTAATCGATGCTTCCATCCTCAAGCTTCGGCGGATTCTCAAGATCCATCGTAGTCACCTGGAACATCTCGCCTGCTCCTTCACAGTCACTTCCCGTAATCAGCGGTGTGTGTACATATACAAAGCCCCTCTCCTGGAAGAACTGGTGAATCGCATAGGCTGCCAGGGAGCGGATGCGGAATACAGCCTGGAATGTGTTGGTCCGCGGACGCAGATGCGTCATTGTTCTCAAATATTCCAGCGTATGACGCTTCTTCTGAAGCGGATAGTCCGGAGCGGATGCTCCTTCTACCGTAATCTCTTCTGCCTGGATTTCAAACGGCTGCTTTGCCTGCGGCGTCGCAACAAGGGTTCCCTTTACTATAATGGCCGCCCCTACGTTTAATTTGGAAATCTCTTTGAAATTGTCCATTGTATCATGGTATACTACCTGAATTGGCTCGAAGAAGGATCCGTCGTTTACGACAATGAATCCAAATGCCTTGGAGTCACGGATGCTTCTGACCCATCCTCCGATGGACACCTCCTTGTCCAGGTAGTCTTCGGTTTTCCTGTATAATTCTTTTACTGTTACTAATTCCATCTTTATTATCCTCCAGTCTCTTTTCGACTCTGTATCATTATAGCATGGTTTGTACTATTGTGTATATCCCAGAAACGTATTCCCGCTTGCATTTACCATTCGATTCATCTCTTCAAAGGTGACCGTATCTTCCTCCTGGGTAGTCAGATTCAGATACTTCACACTTGTTCTGCCGTATCCTGTCAACAGCACGGCGTTTCCGTTGCCGGTCAGCGCCGCCACTGGGGTGCCCTGTCCGATCAGATAGAGTACATTTTCCGTGGTGCAGTCTGAAAGCTCCAGCGCTTCTCCGGACACCTGTCCATTGATAAAGTCAATCATGGACTCTCCATCCTCCTTGTCTGCCTGGAAATCAATCTCATTTCCGGCAGAAGCAAGGATGATCCGCATACAGGCTTCCAGTGTGCTTTCCCCTTCCCGGACCGAAGTGTCGCCAAGATCCGAAATCTCGTATGCCGTCGGCCGGTTTCCGCTTTCCAGTACACCGGCCAGTCTGGATGTCACTGCCACGCCGTTAAACTGTGCCGCCCGCTGTACTGCGTATCCCGCATTCTGATAGATGCCCTGAAGTTCCCCGTATCCATACACATAATAGGTTCCCTTCCGGGAAGCCGAATCAAAGGAAAGGGTCATCTGATCCCTGGCCATGGTCAGCTGCGGTTTCAAAATCTTCGGGGAGCTGTCATCCACACCGTCCTCACATGTAATCCGCATCTCCCTGCCCTTCAGGTCGCTTGTACAGGTCTCAACGGTGATATTGCTCTCTTCCCGCTCTTCATTGTTGGTAATATAATCTTCACTTGTATAAGTGTAAAATTCTCCGTTTTTCACAGCCCGCTTCAGCGCAGCCATATCATTTTCAAACACCACATCCAGAATGTAAATATTGTCGACCTGATAATCTTTGACGGTCTCATTATTCTGGTTGCGGATTTCCAGGCGGTACATTGGAAGGACTGTCTCACCGGACGCAGTCGTGCCGGAATCTCCGCTTCGCGCTGTTCCAAACACGAAATCATTCCGGATAAATCCAAGCGGCCGGATACTCTCATCTGTTCCCGCGTTGACCTGGTATCCCTTTCCGGTGGAAAGATTCAGCACTTCAATCTGTGTCGCGCTGTTGATCTGTCCGTCCTTTTGATAGGCCAGAAGATGTCCGTCCGATGAACTGACATACTGCCCTGTCTCCAGATTGGTCACCAGAGTTGTCCTCGTATTTTTCTCCAGATCCACCTCGTACAGCGTACCCTCCTGCATCACATAGAGCCTGCCGCTTGCATTGCTGTAATAGAGGAGTTTTCCCGGATCGTTAGTCAGTACCGGGTAGGATTTGGTACTTGGGATAAATACCTTCTCTTCCACGGAGTTTTTATTGATATCGTAATAATATACGCCGACACCGACTTCCCCTTCATGAGGGCCCCGGTTTACATATCCGGACACGGTAAAGGTCGTACTTCCGTCTTTGTCGATGGATACCAGCTGAACACTGTGCTGGTCATAGGCGTTCTGTACATTGTCGCCTCCGTCCGCATAACGGAATACACAGGACAGCTCCCCATCTTCCTTATTATAATTCCAGAGTTCCCTCTCCTGTACAAAGGATACGACTGTCCCTTCCTTATTGACCAGGTAGTCCACATCCGCCTGGGTCACTCCCAGCAGGACGCCGTTCTCATCCACATCGGCCTCCCCGTCAAACAATTCATTCATGGTCCGGTTATAATCCAGCAGGTACATCTGCTGATTCTCCGAATACCTGACACGGAAAAACTCCTTGACATTATACCGGTCCGTTTCCCCGTCGCCTTCTCCTTTACAGTCTACCTGGTAAGTCAGAAGGACCGACATGTACATGGAATTGGCCTCCTTAATGTCCCAGCGCACTTCTCCTGCGATCTCCGGCGCAAGATTCCCCCATGTTACATGGTCAAAATCCGAATGAATCGTAACCGTCTGGTATGTCGTATTATCTCCCTCGCTGTTTGGCTCCAGAGCAGACTGAAGCTCAGTCGCCGCCTCCTTGTCTCGCTCTTTGTCAAAGAAATTTTTGATATAAGCCATACACCGGTCCATATTCCAGGAAGAGGAATCCGCGATCCGGGTATAATAGTACGCACGCTCCTTATTGTCGAAGTGAAGGGTAATCCTCAGAAACCGCTCTCCCTCCTCCAGCGTTTTTTCCGGAATCTCAATGGAAGCCGTATCATCCTGAAGCTCCAGGTCACCGGAATACAGCTTCTGCCTTCCGTCGATGGAATAGATCTCATAGGATGCCGACCGGACGGATGTATCGTTCTCCTGTACCTTCATGCTGACAGTACCGTCCGTCACCGGAGTAATCTGGTCTCTCATCGTGGTCATCTCCATCTCATTCGTGTAGCCTGCAAGCGTATTGATCGTATAGGAATCATAAAGGAACGAAATCCGAGGAAGCGACGCATTTCCAATATCCGCCGTCATATCCACATGATTCCTGTTTACAGCAAAGCTGAAGATGATCACCGCCACTACGAATACACAGGCAAGAATACCTGCATGTACCGCTTTTTTTCTCATGAATAACTCCCCTTTTTATAAAAGCTTTCCTATCGTTGGTTCTACATGCAAAAACTCCTCGCATGCCTTTATTATGTGCTGATTTTCCGCTTTCTTTCCCGTTTTGACTGCTCGGATCAGAATATTTTTCGGTGTGTGTTCCATGTCAATAAACTCCAGGATCTGCGTATCATACCCCTCTTTTTTCAGATACTCTGCCCGAAGCCCGTCTGTAACAAGAGCTGCCATCCGTTCTTTTAAAAGTCCGTAAGACAGGACCGGACTTAAGATTTCGTTTTGTATCTGCCGGTTCAGCTCATGCTGACAGCACGGCACGGATAAAATAACGCCCGCGTCCCAGGAAACCGCCTTTGCCAGTGCATAATCGGTGGCCGTGTCGCAGGCATGAAGTGTCACCACCATGTCCACTTTGGTCATTCCCTCGTACTGTGCAATATCGCCTGTCAGGAAATGGAGCTGGTCATATCCATATTTTGCTGCCAGCTCATTGCAGTGCCTGATGACGTCCTTCTTCAGGTCAAGTCCTACCATGCGCACCTGGTATCCTTTCAGCTCGTGCAGAAAATAATACATGGCAAAGGTCAGATACGATTTCCCGCATCCGAAATCCAGGATGGTAATCTCCCGGTCCTTCGGAAGCTTCGGCAGGACGTCCTGGACAAATTCCAGAAACCGGTTAATCTGGCGGAACTTGTCAAACCGTGACCGGACGATCTTCCCCTCCTGCGTCATAACTCCCAGATCACGCAAAAACGGAATATCCATCCCCTCCTTTAACAGATATTGCTTCTCTCTGTTGTGAGAGAGATCCCGCTCTTTTACTTCCGGGCGCTTTACCTTTTTCCGGCTGATGGTAACCTTTCCCTTCTTGCTGATCAGCACTGATGCACGCTCGCTCTTGGTGTCAATCTGCATTTGGCGGAACTGCTCCATCCACACGATGGCTCTGTCCACCGCCGCTTCTGCCTCCAGATTTTCATGAAATACCTGTTTCCCTTTAAAAACTTCAAACTGAAATACCAGCTTCCCTTTTTTCAGAACCGGCCGGATCCGGACTTTTGAAGCCTTCTCTTTGTCCCTCGGATTACTCAGAACCGCAGACAAAAGCTCTATACAAAATACCTGTTCCAGGTATGTTCTCAGTTCTTCCATTTCGAACGTCCTTTCTACTTTTTTCTTGTACTATTGTAATGCGTATTCTGGCAAAACGCAAGGAGAGGATACCGAAAATACCCTCTCCTAAATCTAAAGATTTCCTTATTTTTTGTCCGTTTTGTCCGGCTGTTCCGGTTTTTCCTCCGGCTCCTTTTCCGGTTCTTCCTTTTTCTCCGGCTGTTCTTTGATCAGCCGCCGTACTCTTGGAAATGTGATGAGGACTTTGAACAGATCGCCGTCCAGATACAGTTCAAAGGTGCCTCCCTGAAGCTCTGTCAGATTCTTTGCGATGGAAAGTCCAAGTCCGCTTCCTTCCGTGCTCCGGGATACATCCCCACGTATGAACCGCTCTGTCAGCTCATCCGCCGAAATATTCAGCTGCTGGTCCGAAACATTTTTCAGAATGAACTTTGCCGTTCCAGGCTGAATCATCAGATCCGCGTAGACCCTGCTTCCTTCCATGGCGTACTTGGCCGCATTGTTAAAGATGTTGGCAAATACTCTCCACATCCGCCGGCCGTCCACCCGGACCATGACCGGTTCATCCGGCATATTGAGGATCATCTTGAGATTGCGGGCCTCAAATTTTTCCTCGTATTCTCCCTCTACCTGGTAGATCAGCTCCACCAGATTGAGTGTCATCAATTCCAGCTTGATGTTGCCGCTGCTGACCTTGGAGGCCTCCACCACGTCCTCGGTAAGGGTCTTAAGGCGCTGGGCTTTCATCTCCAGAATGTTGAGGTAGTTCTGAATCTTCGGATCCTGGAAATTCTCCCGTTTCAAGATGTCCACGTAGTTGATGATGGATGTCAGCGGTGTCTTAATATCATGGGAGACATTCGTAATCAGGTCCGTCTTGAGACGCTCATCCCGCACACTCTTCTCCAACGCCCGGTTAAGCCCTTCTCCCAGCCGGTTGATCGTCTGGGCGATTTCCAGTGTTTCTCCCCGGAGACCTTCCAGCGGAATCTTGTAATTGACATTTCCCTTTGCGATCTCCACAAGACCTTTCTTGATCTTCTGCCGCGCCAGCGCGTATTTCACCAGAAATACTCCTACCCAGATATTGATGATGATTCCAATCACCATCAAAGGTGTATTCCCCCATGTAATCAGCTCTGCCAAAAGGAAGGCCAGATACGCCGCCACAATCTTGGTTGTAGTCTTTTTGTTCTGCCAGCCCCGCTTGATAATATCGCAGACTGCCTTGGTAATGCTGTTTTTCCAAAGGGTCCGTGCTTTGATCCTTCGTACCATGCTCAGATAAAACCAGAAGAAAAAGAGACTGCTGACAAAGGCGGTGCCTCCTGCCATCGCCATGACATAGATCGGCAGCCCTCCATCTTTCCAGATATCAGCATAATAGTAATAATCGTAGGCCATGGCATATTGGGAACCCCACCTCCAGAGGAGACACAGCGAAAGAATCCAGAGGAGAATGACAACTGCCGCCGCAATTTCTGTCTTCCATCGGTCAAATCCAGCCAGCGCAATCTCTCCATTTTCGGAGCGGCTGCTGTGTCCGGAAATGATCGTCAGACATACGAGCACGATCAGGAACACGATCAGTGTTCCCCAGGCTGCCCCGCTTGCAAGCGAGATATACGGCATAATCTCCTGATAGTACTCCCTGTCGCTTTCAAATGCATCCGAAACGGCGTAGGTCGTATCGACCGCCGCCATGAAGACATAATTCGTATTCCGCCCGACGATCTTGTGAGACTCTACAATGTCCTCTTTCCATTCCTGGGCGCTTTGAGCCGGATTTTCAAAGGTAGATTCAAATCCGGCCAGTTTTGGCGTTACAATGACATAAGCCCCTTCTTCTTTGATCTTTGCCTGGTACTTGTCGATCTCATTGATATTCTGGAACTCCTGCCTGTTGGAATAAATCTGATTCTCATCGTAATCCACATAGATATAGGTATAATTGGTATTGCCCTCTTCCCATCCTTCCGGCGCTTCTTTGTAATTCTGAACATCACCGGAAATCGCTGCAAGGGTATTGGAGAGTGCATGGTAAGCATCCGCAAGATTTCCGTTCCATCTCTCGTCCGTATTGGCCAGTTCTACCAGATTGGCCGCTCCGTCCAGAGCATATGGCTCCTTTAAGACTTCCTCTCCCAGTCCCAGATTCCAGCAGTCCGTATACAGCTTGGCTCCATTCTGGTCCAGAACCTCTCCGTACCCCGATGTATTATAATCATCATCCAGCAGGACATTGAGCTTCTCCTCTTTGGAGACATATTCACTGTTGGAGGCAAAGGAGAGTTCACCGGACGCCATTTTATTCCGGAAGTCGTCTCCATAGTAATAATAGTAGCTTCCGTCTTCTTTCAGACATACAATTACCGTTGTCACATAATCATGCTCAAACTGTTCCCAGGTATCCTGATTTTCAAAAGCATTCTGGTAGTTCCTGCTCCACTGTTCCAGATCCTTCAGCCGGTACGCAATGCCGGAATGATTGACACCGTCCTGATCCTTGCTGCCGCTGTCATAGCGGATCACATCAATCAGCTTATTGGGATCGTACTTGCCGTTTGTTTCAAATTTTGCCTTGGTATCCAACTGATCCAGAACTTCCTCGGACATTGTTTTCATTCTGTTTTCAAACTGGGCCGTTGACTCGTAGTGACTTTGTATCTTTTCAAAGGGCACCAGATAGCGGAGACCTGCCGATGATCCCACCCAGACAAAGCCGACTACGCTTATGACAATGCAAAGATGTGCCAGAATCAGCAGCAGTCCCTTGCATGCCGCGGAATAAAACCATTTATTCATCTTGTTTTCCTGTCCGCTCCTTCCTAAAGCTTTTCAATCTTATATCCGACTCCCCACACCACTTTGAGATAACGTGGATCCTTTGGATTGATTTCAATCTTTTCCCTGATGTGGCGGATATGAACAGCCACGGTATTGTCTGCTCCGATTGCCTCTTCATTCCAGATGTTCTCATAAATCTGGTCAATAGAAAAGACCTTCCCCTGGTTTTTCACGAGCAGAAGCAGAATCTCATACTCTGTCGGCGTCAGCCTGACCACTTCACCGTCCACTGTTACTTCTTTGAGATCATCATTGATGGAAAGTCCTCCCACCGTGTAGACCTCTTCCTGCTCTCCTGCGCTGACTGTGCTTCCCAGCTTTGTATATCTGCGGAGCTGGGACTTCACACGGGCCACCAGTTCCAGCGGATTAAAAGGTTTCGTCACATAATCATCCGCCCCGATATTCAGCCCCAGGATCTTATCCGAGTCCTCGGACTTGGCCGAAAGGATAATGATCGGAAGACTTAATTTCTCCCGGATCTTCAATGTGGCACGGATTCCGTCCAGCCTTGGCATCATCACATCGATGACAAGCAGGTCTACCTTCTCCTCATTCAGGATTTTCAGTGCCTGTTCCCCATCGTATGCTTTGAGTATCCGATATCCCTCCTGTGACAGATAGATTTCAATCGCCTCCACAATCTCTTTGTCATCGTCACATACTAATACTGTATACATTTCTCTCACTCTCCTTATATTGCTGAAATGCAGAGCGCAGAATCCCCGCACTGTTTTTCTCTCTATTAGAATACCAGATATTTTTTAAGAGCCAAAGCATAATTTCTTAATTGTTGATGAATATGCCTCTTTTTATTCATTGCGGGGGCAGGTTAAGTATGGTAAATTAGTAGAAGGGAAAATTATTTGATGGAAGAGAGGTAGTCTATGGATACAATCAAACGTTTTATTCACTATTATAAACCTTACCGCACAGTCTTTTTCCTTGATCTGGTCTGTGCGGCAGTCATCAGCCTGATCGATCTGGTCTATCCGCAGATTCTGAGAACGGCTACCAACTCTCTGTTTACCAGAGACAGCAGTACGATCCTGAAGATGCTTCTGCCGATCGGAGTGGGACTCTTTGTTATGTACACGATTCAGAGTCTCTGCAAGTATTATGTCAGCTATCAGGGCCATATGATGGGCGCCAATATGGAGCGGGATATGCGCCAGCAGTTGTTTGAACACTATGAGACGCTTTCCTTTTCCTATTATAACAGCCACAATTCAGGCCAGATGATGAGCAAGCTTGTCTCCGACCTGTTTGATATTGCAGAGTTCGCTCACCATGGACCGGAAAATCTGTTTATTTCACTGATCAAGATCATCGGTTCTTTCATTTTCCTGTTCCTGATCAACTGGCGGCTTGCCATTCCGCTTGCAGTCATCGTGGTGATCATGTTTGTCTTCTCCATGAAGCAGAACAGCCGGATGCAGGAAACGTTCATGGAAAACCGGCGCAAGATCGGGGACGTCAACGCAAGTCTCCAGGACACGCTTGGCGGTATCCGTGTTGTCCAGTCCTTCGCCAACGAAGAGATTGAAAAGAAAAAATTCTCAAAGAGCAACCACGCATTCCTGCTTTCCAAGGATGCCAACTATAACTGCATGGGCGGATTCATGGGATGGAACCTGTTCTTCCAGGGCATGATGTATCTCGTCACACTGGTATTCGGCGGATATCTCATCGCCAAAGGACAGATGGATCCGGCAGATCTGGCCATGTACGCACTGTACATCGGAATCTTTATCAGTCCGATCCAGATCCTGGTGGAACTGGCGGAAATGATCCAGAAAGGATTCTCCGGATTCCGCCGCTTCCTCGACGTCATGGATACGAAACCGACCATTCAGGACGCACCGGGCGCAAAGGACCTTACCGATGTCAAAGGACTCGTCTCCTACGAAGACGTATCCTTCTGCTACGATGACGATGATACACCGGTACTGGAGAATGTATCCTTCCAGATTCCGGCCGGCCGCTCCATCGCTCTGGTAGGACCATCCGGCGGCGGGAAGACTACGATCTGCAACCTGCTTCCACGTTTTTATGACGTCACAGGCGGCCGTATCACGATTGACGGCAAAGATGTCCGGGGGCTGACATTAAAATCCCTCCGGGATAATATCGGTATTGTCCAGCAGGACGTCTACCTGTTCTGCGGAACCATCAAGGAAAACATCGCCTACGGAAAACCGGGCGCTTCCATGGAAGAAATTGTCGATGCGGCCAAGCGCGCCAACATCCACGATTTCGTCATGTCCCTGCCTGACGGCTACGACACCTATGTAGGGGAGCGCGGCACCCGCCTTTCCGGCGGTCAGAAGCAGCGGATCTCCATTGCCCGTGTCTTCCTGAAAAACCCGCCGATCCTGATTCTTGACGAAGCCACAAGCGCACTGGACAACGAAAGCGAGCGTCATATCCAGAAGAGCCTTGAGGCCCTTGCAAAGAACCGTACGACAATCACCATCGCTCACCGCCTCTCCACGATCCGGAACGCAGACGAGATCATCGTAATCACGGAAAACGGCATTGCCGAGCGGGGCACGCACCGTGATCTGCTGAATCGTGACGGCATCTACGCCCACTATTACAAGATGCAGTTTGAAGGGCTGGAAACAGAAGAAATGATGTAACCATACCGCGGAAGCCGGGGTCAGAAATGACTTCAGCTTCCGTTTTTCTTAATAATTTTTGCATTTCTTTTATAGAATCAACACATTTTAGACACATTTTCTGGCTATACTAAGACTCAGATAGTTGATAAACAAATCACTATCTCCCCCCTCATAAAGTAAGCACTTAGGAGAGAGACCTCCAAGTGCCACTTTACTCTCATTCCTTTAGATAACTTATAAACAGCGAAGCCCGTTAGCCCTTGTGGTTAGCGGGTTTTCGCCGTTTATGTCTTCTCTTAAAATCTGCTTCGGACAAATTTGGGACAAATTATTATGAGAAATTATAAGATTCTATAACATACAAAAAAGCCAAAAGCCCGAAAAAGCGGATCCTGCACAAAATTTTTTATTTTGATCCTTTGCTGTCGTTCCTCCACATCATTACAGTGCAGAGTCTGTCGTGATACATGTATCTAAGGCGGAGAGGAAATACTTTTTCCGGTATTTCAAGTTTCTCCGCCAGCCATGATCTGTCCCATAAAATTCCAAGCAGCACCGCTGCAGCTCCTTTTACAGTTCCCTTACTGCTTTCCCAGTGTTCTACTGTCTTTACCGATACATTCATCAGATCTGCCAGTTCTCTTTGTTTTAAATGCAGCCTCTGACGAATCGCTTTTACTTCTTCTGCAGATACTGTTTTTTGTACAACAAATTCTATCATCCACCTCCGGATTTCTCTTTACTACTAAAATCAAGGGATAAATCATAATATTTTCTACTATTTTTTATCGTAAAATTCCCCACGCTTCACATTCTAAAACGTTAAAGACCCGTTAGCCGAGAGGTTAACGGGTCTTTAACGTTTTCTGTTTTCTTACGCTCTTATAAGCGCTGCCGCATACATCAGGATCCAGAGGATTGCCAGCACCCGTATAAACAGGCGGCTCTTCTCCCTGCCATAATGAAATACCAAGTTTTGCGGACATACCGGGACAAGGAAAAGGAATACGCCCCATGTGGACTGAATCAGCAGTTCCAGGATCCCGCTTTCCAGGGTCAGATAGTTGAACACCTGCAGCGCAACAGCACTCATCAGCCAGACTGCCATAAAATATCCAAAAGATATGGACTCCTGCAGCTGTTCCGACAACATTGCAAACCGCTTCATACTCATCCCTTCTTTCCCTTTTTCTTCATTCTACATCTATCTTGTAAAAAAATCCACAGCCTGACCATGATTTGATGACTTTCAGATCTCTCCTCGATTGATCTGCTCTACAAACTCTTTTGACTTCACCGTCAGCTCTGTCCACGAAGGCCGGAAGCCGCTTCGTATAGCATTCCTTGCGGATCGGATATTCGACCAGGCACAGCAGTAAAACGGTACTTTTTCGCGCTTTAAAATCTCTATTGCAAGATTTTCCGTCAGCGCAGAGGCAATTCCCTGCCTGCGGTATTCCGGCAGGACATCTACCCCGATCTGCCACATGCTGTCACAGTCCGCAGAGCATGCCGCCATTCCGATCAGCTGTCCAGCTTCGTAAGCTCCGATTCCAAGTACATCTAGCTCTTTTCTGCCTGCGCAGAGAGCATTCTGCCATTCCGGAGAATAAAGATCCCGGAAATCTTCCTGTTTCATCAAACGCAGTTCATATCTGCATTCTCTCTTTTTCAGTATTCTCACGTCCGGCAGAAAATACTCAGCCATAAAGCATACTTTCAAATCATATTTTTCAAATGCTTCATTCAGAACATACAAATTCGGCGTCTCAAAACAGTGTTCCACCGGATATTTCTCAATATAGTCCCGGACCATCTTCTCATATTTCCTGTCCATGGACGCCACAATATTGTTTCCATAAGAAATCAGATTGCAGGCAAGGGGCAGTTCCAGATATCTGCGCGCCTCCGGATTCTTTTTGGAAGTCACAATCACATGTTCCGTTTTCATAAAATCCTCCGCCTGGCAGTTTGCGTCAATGGCAGACTGTTCCATTGCCGTGCGGAGAATTTCTTTATTTGTCATCATTTCTTTTCCCTCTCTTTTGATTCATTTCTATTGATTTCTGTCACATCTTCTCTCTTCTTACAGGAGCGAGGCTTCTGCTACGGTTCTCTTTTTGAATGTTCTATATTTAACCGTATGAATTTGAGTGACCGTACGGTTAAGAAGTGTCATACTCCTATTTTAGCGGTAGTTTTTCACACTGTAATACGGTTGGCTTCCCCTAAAATCAAGTTTTCAACCGTAGGGAGCCGAAAACCGCAGTCCCGGCTGTAACAATATTCCGATTCACAGGGATCAGTATCCCAAATCCTCATGAATCAGCAGGATTTCAAACTCGCTTCCAATCGGCTTTCCCCACAAAACGGAAAGTCCCCGGCAGATCCTGTCCGGGCTGCTGCAGTCATAGCAACGATCCATATTAACCGCACACGGTGTATTGGCTCCGACTCTCCTTGCATTGCGGGGTGCGGCCACATTTCGCGCCCGGTAGAGTGCGCTGTCATAATCCTTCTCCAGCTTATTTTCTCCGATCACCAGATACACCTTTTCGTGACCATAAAAAATAGAAGCAACCCGGTTACACCGGCCATCAATATTGATGATCTCACCTGTCTCGGCAAGTCCGTTCACCGAAGAAAGATAGATTTCGGCTGCATTTTCTTTGATTCTCATTTCTTCATCTGTCATGCCATCCGGTATCCGCAGATGCCAATACACCGTATTATGCTTTTCCAGCATAGAGTAGATCTCCATCTGATCCAGTGTCACGGATCCGCCAAATCCAACTGTTTTTCCATCAATCTGTTCATCCAGATACCTGGCCGCCTCCAAAGCCGTGTCAAAGCAACGCACCTGATATCCTCTTGCCTTTAGATTCTTCTCCACCTTATCAAAGTTTCTGCTTCCCATGTGCCTTTCCTCCTCGCTTCTTGCTTCTGATCTCATTATATCAGGGTTTTGCCTGTTTTTATAATGAATTCGACCGATTCACCATCTTTACATACAGGTTCTTCACATCTCCAAAAACTTTAGAGATCCTGAGAATTTCCGCTTTCCAGTCTGAAGTATGACAGGTCCGGAGCATCACAGGTCCTGATAACCTGCGAAATTTTCTGATACGGTTCTCTTGATAAATGTTTCATTTTAACCGTAGGAAACCGGAAAGCACACTCCCAGATGGATCTCTCCAAAGGGATTCCATCCATTATCCACCAATTCATCCAATTCTTTTGATGACAGTAGTCAAAACTATATCTTCCGTTGTATTCCACCAAATCTTAATTGTCTATTAAGAAAATTTCGTTTTCTTTTATGATCTGCACATAATTTGGACACATTTTCTGGTTATACTAAGAGTCAGATAGTTGATGAACAATCACTATCTCCCCCCTCATAAAGTAAGGCACTTGGAAGTGCCGCACTTTACTCTCATTCCTTTAGATAACTTATAAACAGCGAAACCCGC
>ERZ1643246.1332-NODE-1332-length-27244-cov-41.587922_pt1 | contig 27244 bp, 25 predicted proteins | sample MGYA00579265_ERZ1643246 | MGnify/ENA primary metagenome ERZ1643246 (study PRJEB29033, sample SAMEA4952261) | chicken gut metagenome | biome: Broiler Chicken; feature: Gastrointestinal Tract; material: Caecum | place: Ireland | collected 2018 | study: Broiler...
TATTCATTTCTTGCAGACAAATTTTGGGAGTGTCCTATGTAGCAGAATCTGGCTCCCTTAGGGAGATAGCAGGGAAGACTGGCCAACTCTTATGGTCAAATCTGAATTCCAGCTGTGGACCAGTCTTGCGGTTACTGCTAAAAATAGTAACTTCCGGAATCCTTTGCCTTTTTAAGCCGGCCATAAAATCGGGATCTGCTGAGTCCGAGTTCTTTTGCAGTAGCGTCCGCCCCTTGTTCTTTTACTTTGTTTTGAATTTCTTCAAGCGTATAAGTATAATTGCTGAGTTTGAATTTTCTTCCTGCATTTCTTTTCATCTTCTTTTGCAGTACATCAGCATCCCATCTAAATTGCAACAGACCTAAATTCAATTTCTCAAATAACGGATCCTGATTTTTCTCATATAGGATCGCTATTCCTGTATTTTCCAGCAGCTTTTGCAGCGTTTCAATATTTGCGTTTATATCCTTACTGTCATAAACGGGAAAAGACACATAATCTTTCATAATATCACCTTTTCTATTTTCCTTAGATCTAAAAATCCTATATTTAATTATAGTACAAGTATATCATATAAATCTGATTTGTCTACTATTTAATTGCAGTACTATTGTAACATATGTATCCACACTGTCCACTATTTAATTATAAGACTTTTCGCCCCTTTGAATCGTAGATCAGAAGGCATGCCAGCATCTCTATATTTGCTGAACTGGATCAGGCTATGGGCTAAAAGGAGAGGAATATAGTTTGCCTTGACGCCGCAGCTCGGCAACCGTCAGATTGTACAATTTACCAATTGCCTTATGTGTATGGGACATAAGACTGGGGAGCGGTGCGTGCATATTTTCGGCCATTTCTTTAAAAGTATCGCCTTTCAGACGTCGATTATAAAGGATGCTATCTTCACCTTCAAGGCACTTGGCTTTCTTCTTGATCAAGGCTTCTGTTTCCTTACTATAGAAATGAACTAACTTGATCTGTTTCTTTTCTGCCGTTCTCTTGATCCGTGGCGCAATATCATGTAATAAATCGTCATAATAGTACGCTGCAATACAGTCGCACTGTTCCCACACCCATTTATTTACTTTTCGCCAACGGGTGGATACAAACTGTCCATTTTTTCCTGCTTTACCTGCAAATACAGGGGCGGTGATAAAGCGGTCCACTGTACCGGCGGGGAAAAAGTCACACTCCTCCTGTTCGCTCCAGTCCATATTCTCAGTCTCAGTTTCAAGCGGATCTACAACGTCCACAACCGCGAGTTCCGCATCCGGTCTTTCCTTACGGATCTCCATAATTGTTTCCAGCGCTTGTACTGCGAAAGGCCGGCAGCATTTATAAAACCAGCATTCAACCGGGCCCTCTGCCATGAGCTGTTCCAACAATTCTCTGATATGTTTGAGATTTCTGGTTTCTGCAAACAGTAATTCTGTTACAAAACAAACCCTTTTCATATTCAGCATACCTCCCAATAAAGCCATTATATCACCTTACAGTGATCTTTCGTATTATAACCGGATTAAGATCCAGTACCAGTTAGATGAATGCAAAGTTGTTTATTTTGTGGCAGCGGATTTAGTGACTGTGCATATTTATATTACATTTGAATTGTATATTCACACTGGCTACAGTACGAAAGCCCCTTTTGTATTTCGCGAAATAGTGTTACACTGAAAGAAGAGTAATTGAAAATTGAATAGGGGCGATTATTTTTTACCCGTATACTTCTCTATACAGAAGTATTACTTCTGCGATATGGGACTAATTTTTTACAGTACTTCTGGTTAAAATAGCATTATACTACTACGGAAGGAAGTGTGTAATGTTTGGATATTGAGAAGTATATCCCGGAAAGGATGAATGAGCTCTGCGCGAGAAAGAAGATAAGCAGATATCAGCTTTCGGCTATGACAGGCATTTCACAGTCTGCTCTATCATCAATATCAAAGAAAAAGACGGTACCAACTGTTATCACATTGGACAAGATCTGCAGAGCACTGGGCATTAGTCTTTCAGAGTTCTTCGAAAGTGAGGGAAGGGTAAAGTCTGGATGTATCACAGAAGAGCAGAGGGAAGTATTGAAGCTGTGGGAAACGCTGACGAAAGAAGAACAGCGTTTTATAAAGATCTGTATGCAAAGTCTTAGGGAATAGTCGTTTAAGATTATAGAAATGACTGTTCCCTTTTCGTCTATTTAGTTGTTCAGAAGATGTTATTGTCGTCAGGAAAGTGTTCAGCGATATCTTCAATTCTGCAGTGGAGGATGTTGCAGAGTTTGTCTAGTGTAGCAACTGTGACATTTTTATTATGTCTAAGGCGGTTCAGTTGAGCTCGGTTCATATTATATTTCGTATATAGCTCATACTGGCTTATTCCTTTCTCTTTCATGGTCAGCCAAAGCTTATCGTATCGAATCAAGATATTCACCCCATTTAATTTGATATACTCATTATCATTTGATTATTGTTATGATAATAGTGTTCGTATATTGATACTAAATATCCGGGTGGGTATAATTACAGTAGAACAGGAAATGATAATAATCGCAGAGGTTAGAAGAGGATTGATGCTATGAAGAAGAACTGGAAGGAACGTATGAAAGCAATAATTGTACTGATACTTGAGGCTGGTTTCTGCCTTTATCTGGCATGGGTGATAATAAATGGATTTATAATATGTCCTGAGGGCTTAAGTCAAAAAGAGTTAATCCGCTACCTGTTTAGCTGCGTTTTCTTAGTTATCATTATTTCAGGTGGAATATTCTATTTACTGAGATATAGTAATGGTCTTGAAAATAAGAATGAGAGATTGGAAGAAGAGAATACAAAGTTAAAAATTCTATTGAAAATTGGAGGAAAAAACGAAATGACAGCAAAAGAGAAAATAGAACAAAAGGGACAAAAGGATCGGCAGAATAGTATGGAGATTAAGAGGGAAAATCAAGAGAAAAAATAGATATATGTTTTCATCGAATAATATCCTAAATTTGCTGAAATAGCAGGCATTTCCTGGGAATTTTGCATCATGGCGCAAGTACATATCGGAAAGAATATGCTAGAAAGAACATATTTGTTGCATTGTAAAGGAACGTAGGCTGTACTCTGGAAATCATAGAATGCATCTGCTATACTTAATTATATGTGGTGGTTTCGGATGTAAGGAGTCTCAATTCTATAATGAAATTATGTGGGTGGCAAGCAAAGGGGGATGCCAGCCTTATCTGTGTATACTTATATTCAGTTATGGTTCTTATATTCATTTGACTTTCCGAATAATTACCAAGGAACTTATAGTGGAGAATAACAGTTGGAAAGGAATTTGATATGAGTACTAACGAAGAATACAAAAAAATATTATCAAACAGTTCAGAAATCACATCAGCATTACAAAAGATTGATCATCTTTTCATGCGTGAACTCTCTGAAGATACAACCGAAGAAGAGCGGCACGAATATTTTTATGGCGAAGAAGAGGACCTGAAGCCAACAAGAAGTTGCCATGATCTATTGGAGTTTTGGTACGAACTGGAGCCTTTTGTGTGGATGGGGCAGAAAGGGATACTGGATAAATACTGGATAATTCAGGTAATCCGTGAAATGAATACAGCATGGCAGGTGTACCAGCTCAACCGTGAAATCGATAGCAGAGAAAAGGAGCAGATGGAACGTTTATATAGACTACTCGTTCAAATTGAAGATCTGCCAGGAAAGTCGTATTTAGTGATGAATATTGAGCAGCAGACGGTTTATTCATTGCGGTATTTTGATGAACAGCAGTACCATCCATACAGAGACTATATTATTAGGCATATTATAAACGGAGCCGGAAAGACGCCTATATATGTCGTAAGAGCAAAGGGCGGTAATGATTTTTCATCTGATGTAAGAGTATATCATCTTCATGAAGATTTTAAGTGGGAAGAGGAAAATAAAGCAATTGATAATATAGAATACAGTACAATTGATAGGAATATGACTGCAAGACGCAGAGGGCTGATGATCGGTTATACATTGAATGATCTGTGAATCATTCTTTAAAAAAATGTTATAGTATGATGAATACAAATAACTTTAATCCCCCTCGCTGCTTTTTTCACTGTAACACAAACAAGGCGAATTTTACAATTCCTACACTTTTTCGTCAATCATTACAGGAAGTTTTTTATATTTTTTTGCAATACGATACCCAATTTCATTTATCTTATCGCATAAATAATCATAGTGTTCTGGCAGTACAGCAAAAACAATACTATATTCATCAAAACGAAGCAGAGCGGAGCCTTTTCGGAAAATTATATCATCTGACAAAATAGACAGCATTTCCTTAGTCGGGAAAGATGATTCATCATTCCAGTGCAAGAAGAATGTAACAGCTCTATAAGTTCCCTTAAGTTGGCTGCCAGGTTTATAATTAAAAATGTAGCCATTCTGACTCTCCGCATTTACGATAGTCGCTGCCGGATAAAATTGAGAATGAGATGTTTCCGAGTAGCCTACAATTTTGGCAATATGATTCATTTCACGAAACTGCTTTACTTTCTCAGTGTCCTCTTTGGCAAGCATCTTTTCAAATACCAGCTGCGTTTTTTTATATAGCGCAAGCATATCCGGGAAATTCGTCTGGTTGATCCGGCATATTTTTGCTATTGCCTCAGCGGGATATAATTTTAAACTGCTGAGCGACTTAAATAGAGCAAAATAGAATCTTAGCCCGGTAATGGTCACATCAAATGCCTGTTCTGATGCAAAATAGGAATATAATAAATACGGCTCATAGCAGAGTATTTTCCTGTAACTGCTCGCTGTAACATAGGGGAGCAGCATATCGAGTATTACTGGATTATTTCGTTCAAAGCAGTAAAATTTATGATTTGCCATGAAAAGCAGAACAGATGTACCCTCCACATTTATGACTTCCATCGGCAGTAAAGGGGTAAGAAGAAGATCTTCCTGCAGGATGCTCTGATTAAACGATTGGGTTTGACTGAGGATAATCGTCTTTTTCTCCTTAAGATCCTTTTTTGTAAGTTTCCACGGGAATTGTAAAAATGTACTGTGCTGTCTTTCCGGCTGTAAATTATTTGTTACTGTATATGTGCTTATGATTTTCTGATCTGCAGTTTTCTCATTATTATCGATATTCTCTTCTTTTAATGTTTTCTGTTCGATCTTAGGCTTGATTGTCCCGCTAGCACTCTGCGCTATTTTATCATCTGGTTTTTGAACAGCCTGCGGTTCCGGCTGTATGGGTCTTTTCCCGAGGAATCCGTTTATATGAGCTGCAGGTTTACTTTCTAAAGGTTTATTATTTACAGGAGGTGCACTTTTATTTGTATCCGCTAGTTGCTGCTTGGATGATATTCCCTCTACCGATATATTAAAACCATCTTTGAGTGCTTTTTTCAGAACATCATCTCCGCAATTTGTGTAGTTGCCATTATATAAATTATCGAGATATTTTTTTGCAATCTTAAAGTCCGATGCCGACAGTTTATTTTGATTATTCCGCTTTAAGATCGATATAATCTTATCAGTAATAGAAAGCATATCTTCCTGAGATTTTGGTATCTTTTCCAAATACTCAAATGCAAGCCTGTTTAATGGCACAACCATGACTTTAGATTTCTCTGAAACTGGTATCATAGCCCTAAAGAGTCTGCTGGTAACACCTGCCTGTATGATTCTCTGCAAATTCTCCCACGTACTTAATGCAAATCCCAAAACAATAGTTTCTTCTTTCTCATGCGTATTACGATAAAGTGTAGAATACGGGCATATCTGGCAAATCGAATTGCATTGAAATTGTGATATTATCGAAAAACAAAGTTCTACATAGTCCATATTAAGCAACTCAGGATTATACTTTTCCGGAATAACCTGACTTAATTGGAGATATCGGAATATTTCCTCTTTGATTATAGGAGCATCGGGATATTTAGTCTGGTATGCTGATACTGCTACCCCATAGATTCTCTGATAATCTGCTTCTCCCTCTTTTGTTTTTATATATTTATAGCATGAAGGTACTGAAAGATGATCCACTTCTATTTTGCCTCCTTTTTATGCTAAAAGTATCAAAGGTGTGAGCAAACTACAATGGTTAATCCAGATGGATTTGTCTCAAAATGTTTCTGGGGATACTTAAATGTAAAAGGGTATCATCTCCCGGAAATTTGCGTATTATATGCCGGATTGTAATACTTATCGTAACAAGATATAATACAGATATATTTTTTAAGGCAAGCCAAAGAGCAGAGGTCCTTTTTTGCTAAATCCCTAGTGATAGGTATGGACACACTGTCTTTGGCTTTTTTGGGCTTGTGAATAAGGGAGGAGGATTATGGACTGGTCAAGGGCAGTGATTCTGCTATCTTTTAGTAACATACGGTTTGACCGTAGTATGCAGGGATCTCCCTGCTTTTATTTTGTTAAAAGGAGAAAAGACTATGAAACGACGAAGATTTATATCAGGGGCGCTGGCCTTCCTGATCTGCTGCACTACGATCGCAAACGCTGGAACAACAGCTGCAGCAGCAGAAACCGCTGTCCCCGAGATCAAAACAGAAACATCTTCATCAGAATCGGCATCACAGGAGGAGGCGATTGTTTTATATAAAGAATCCTCCACACTTCCTCAGCTTGAGGAGATACAGGCACAGCTTAATGAAGATGAAATTGCTGTAGCTGAAGAACTGGTATTAAATTATGGTGCTGATTTCGATCCTGCTTCTGATTTTACTAAAATTGCTTACAATGATGATAAAGTGAAAATTTCATTCAAAGAAGCCGTAAATGAGAAATTGGAAGCATTCAATACAGAAGTCCCCGGCAAATATCAGGCAGTCTATGAGGTGGTTCCTCTCCGGGATTCAAACATGGCTTATCAGATTGTTCGGTATATTACAGTAAACGACAAAGAGCCTGAAACAGCCGGACACGGAGAGAACAATGGCGGTGAGGACAAAAATACAGAGGAAACGGACGATGACTCTGATAGCGACCCTGCTCAACAAAATGAAATTTCTGAGGAATCTGAATCAACAGAGCCTGAAACATCTGCAGATAGTCCCGATGAAGAAAATGCATCTCTGGAAGATGTTCCGGATAATGCAATGCTTTTTTCGGTAGTACCGTCTAGTATGCAGGCTCAAAGAAGCACAACGGTTAGCCTGAATCAGGGAGAAAGACTCTGGTATCCTTCCCATTGGGGAACATATTCTACAAGTTATTTTACCGTGAACGGCAAAATAGCTTATTGCCTAGAATCACCAAAAAATACTCCTCCCAGTGCAGATTATGTAGCAACTGTCCTGGAGACTAATGCAAACCTTCAAAAAGTTTTATATTATGGCTACGGCGGCCCAGGCGATATCTCGGCTTCACTTTTACCGGGACTGAGTAACAATCTTAAGTACATCTACACACATATTGCAGCTTCATATACTTACATTGGTAATGACGGTTTTTATGGCTGCTCATATGATGCATTAGTGGCTGATGGTGTAATAGATTACATCAATAATCTGCTTTCTCAGGAGACACCGCCAACAGCAGCGATTAGCCTTTCATCGGATTATGAGAAGGCCTACTTGGAAGATGATCTGCAGAGAACAAAAGTGATACAACTTAACGGTGATCACAGAAACTATATTACTGTTAATGTTCCTGCCAATGTAACCTATCATAATGACAGCAAAGGTTCTTCACAGACTGGAGGTTCTGTCAAAATATACGGTGGAACAAAATTTCATTTTACTGCACCTAAAACAGTAACTGGATTGTGGGAAACAGGAAGCCTTAAAGGTCAGATTGGTTCGCAATGGAAGACACTTGTAATTGCAGGGGATACATATCAGGATATTGGCTACGGTGATTTTATTGAAGAAAAAGCTAATTCCGTACAGTTTTCAGTAAAATGGCTCGACCTTGCAAGAATTACGCTTACCAAACAGGCCACTGAATCAAATGTAAATCTTGCTGGAGCAGTTTTCGGAGTTTACAAAGATGAAGCATGTACAAGTTTGATTACGAAAATGCCGGCTACTGATAAAAAAGGCAGTTCATATGTGGAGTTTACCAAAACTCAGGATACAGTATACCTGAAAGAAATCACAGCGCCGACCGGCTATCGTCTGAATACAAAGGCCTATAACGTAAAACTGGTTGCTGGAGGAAATACGGATATTACAGTAACAAATACTGAGCAGAAAGGCCGTATTACAATTCATAAAATCGGGGAGCGTCTTACTGCTGTTGAAGATGGAAATCCGATAGACTTTATTTATGAAAACTCATCATATGCCGGAGCTGTGTATAAAATTTATGCAGCAGAAGATATCGTGAGTCAGGACAAAACCACTTTGATTTATCAGAAGGATACGCTCGTAGAAACTCTGACAACAGGCGAAGATGGCAATGCTGTATCTTCTGATTTGTATCTCGGGAAATACCGCATCGTTGAAGTAAAGGCTCCAGAGGATTTGACAATCGGAAAAGATGAAAGTGAAACTACGAAAGAAGTTACACTTGAATATGCGGGACAGGAAGTTGAGCTTTCCAAAGCAACAGCCGAATATGATAACGCCCGACCAGATATCAGTGTAAAAGCAGTAAAAAAATCCGAAAAGGACGGTGTAACACTGGCCGGAGCAGAATTCGGGCTTTATGCCGGTGAAGATATCAAAATTGATGGCAATACTGTTTTACAGAAAGACTCCTTGATTGAGACGGTTACATCTGATCAGGATGGTACAGCAGCATTTACTGCTGATATTCCCATTGGATATAAATATTATATCAGCGAAATCACTGCACCGGATAAATACTATATGACGGATGAAACCTTTGAATTTACATATTCTTATAAGGATGATAGCACGTATGAATATGTATTTTCACATGAATTCAGCAACGAAGAAGTACGCGCGGAAATCCACATTAATAAAATTGACAAGGAGACTCATGATTTTATCAGCCAGGGAGATGCAACTCTTGTAGGTGCCGAGTACGGCTTGTTTGCCGCAGAAGACATTGAACATCCGAACAAGAAATCGGATCCTGTTTACCAAAAAGGAGATTTGGTTGCAAAAGGCAAGATTGGTGAAGACGGTAAACTGGATTTTACAGATTTGTATCTGGGCAAATATATCGTTAAGGAACTGACCCCCTCTGAAGGTTATCTTCTTGATCCTACTGAATACCCGGTTGATGCTTCTTATGAAGGTCAGGAGGTAAAAATAGTCCATCGCGATGTGACAGTTCATGAGACAGTTAAAAAACAGCCGTTCCAGCTTATAAAAGTAGGTTCAGACGGGGAACAGACAGAAGCAGATCTTCTTGAAAGTGCAGGATTTAAAATATACCTGATCAGTTCTCTGAAAGGTGTACAGGACGGTACAATCCAGCCAGACGAAAATGGAAACTACAGTCCGGAACAGTTCCGCGACTATGACTTTACAGAGGAAACGACCGCTTTAGACTATTCAGAAGACAGTAACGGCGTTCCGATGGAAGAGATTTTTACGGACAGCAAGGGATATGCACAGAGTAAGGAACTTGCCTATGGTAAATATGTTGTCATTGAATCGACGGTTCCTGAAAACTATAGCCCAATCGACCCATTTATTGTAACAATTAATGAGGACAGCCGTGAACCGCAGCAGTGGCGGGTATTTATCGACTACGAATTTACAGCGCTTCTGAAAATATACAAAATAGACGGTACGAGTAAACTCCCGGTACTTCACAGTGGTGCAACCTTTAAGATCTATGACATGGATAATGAGGAATATGTTACACAGTATACACATTATCCTGAGCTTGTTGAACATACAGAATTTAAAACATCCGACAGCGGTTATCTTCTGACACCGGAAGAGCTCCCAGCTGGTCATTACAGGATCGAAGAAGTGTCTGCACCGGAAGGATATGTAAAAGCTGATCCTATCGAAATTACACTTGCCTCTGACACGGCTTATGAAGTTGAGCCGGAGACGGGAGCAATCATTATTACAATGGATTATGAAAACGCACGTCAGACAGGAACACTGCGTCTCCAGAAAACTGGCGAAGTACTTACCGGTTATGCGCCCGAAGAAAAAAGCCTTCTCCGTCGTTTTGGAGAATTTTTAAGGATTGTTGAAGAAACAGAGCCTATTTACGATTTTACATATGCGATGGGCAGCGTAGAAGGTGCTGAATTTTCTATTTATGCAAACGAAAATATCTACTCTCCGGATTACCAGACTGACGAAGACGGAAACCGCATAATCCTTTACAGCAAAGATGAACTCGTAGCAACAATCCGAACTGATGCAGAAGGAATGGCATCACTTTCGGATCTGCCGCTTGGGAAGTACCGCATCGTAGAGACGATCGCCGGCAACGGATATGTATTAAACGAAGAAATACAGGAATTTGAACTCGAATATGCCGGCGACGAAGTAGAAGTCGTATATCATGACAGCGCATACGAAAATGAGCGGCAGAAAGTTCAGATTCAAATCAACAAACTGGATGCCGGCACACAGGATCCGGTAGCAGGCGCAGAGTTCGGCCTGTATGCAGCAGAGGATATTCTCGCAGTAGACGGCAGCGTTCTTGTACCGGCAGATACACTGATTGAGACTGCTATATCAGATGAGAATGGACTTGTTACATTCACCAAAGATTTACCGATTGCGCATTACTATGCTAAAGAAGAAAAAGCGGCAGATGGATATGTCCTGAATGATGAGCTGATCGATTTTAATCTCGAATATGCCGGCCAGGATACAGCAACTCTGCTGGCTACAGCAGACGTATCCAATGACTATACTAAAGTTGAGATCAGTAAAGTAGACATCGGCGGAGAGGAAATCCCTGGCGCCGAGCTAGAGATTCGTGATTCTGAAGGAAATACAATTGAATCATGGACCTCTGACGGAACACCTCATATGATCGAGCGTTTGAAGCCGGGCAACTATGTACTCGTTGAGACGCAGGCTCCAGACGGGTATGAAATAGCTGAAGAGATTCCATTCACTGTCCTGGAAACAGGCGAAATCCAGAAAGTACAGATGGTGGATGAATATGAAAAAACCGGAACAATATCCGTACAGAAAGTCGGAGATATGCTTACCGGTACAACAACTCACGAATCTGATTTTGGTGATATCTACCGAATGGAGTACGAAAAACGCTCTTTGCCTGGTGTCGAGTTTACAATCTATGATGAGAATGGTGATGTAGCAGATGTGATCACGACGACTGAAGAGGGCATTGCCACATCGAAAGAACTGGAACTTGGAAAATATACTTTGGTTGAGACAAAGACTCCTGCCGGGTTAGCCATGACACATGAAGAATACGAAGTCGTTCTGGAAAAAGATGACGAAAACAAGGTCGTTGATGTTAGTCTGGATATCGAAAATGATGTTGTCGATACCGAAATTAACGTATATAAGGTCGGTGAAATGATCAATCCTGAAAATGGTACATTCGGATACGGAGAAAGACCACTGGAAGGAGTATATTTTGGTATTTACACAAATGAAGATATCAAGGATTACCGCGGTGAAACAGCCCTTGCAAAAGACAGCCTGATCGGGGTCATTAAGACAAACGAGGACGGTAAGGCTACTTTAAAGGGAGCACTTGTATCCGGACACTACTATTACAAAGAACTCCAGACTGTAGAGGGATTCATTTTAGATGAGGAAAAGCATGAATTTGAGCTTACCCTGGAAAATGAGCCGCTTACAGTATTCGACGTAAATAAGGAGAATCCTGCTCTTAATATGCTCATGAAAGCGAAGGTTTCACTGATAAAAGTGGACGCCGGCGATGAATCGAAGAAGTTATCAGGAGCAGAGTTTGAATTATTCACGGAGACCGGTGAGTCACTAGGAACATATATCACTGATGAGAACGGTGAAATAAATATTACGGATCTTGGTTATGGTAATTATTACTTCAAAGAAAATAAAGCTCCGAATGGATACCAGAAACTTGCTGATCCGATCCAGTTCTCGATGAAAGGGGAAGATGTCACGATTACCTGCCGAAACAACGTCATTCCGAAACTCGGATTTGAAGACAGTAATCTCAAACTTGCTGTCGGTGTTCTTGTGGCCGGCGTAATCGTAATCGGAACCGGATCCTTCGTCTATTATAATAGGAAGAAAAAGAACAAGGACAACAAAAAAGAGAGCTAATTAATCATTGCGGTGCAGGGGAGTACTCCCTGCACCGTTTTTAAAGGAGGAGTCCATATCAGAAAAAAGTTAAAACGCATACTGCCTATTCTAGTTTTATTGACAGCAATTGTAGTGCTTCTTGCATTGGTGTACTATATCTATCGCCAGCCCTATGAAGAGGCAGAAAAAAGGAATAATTATGAAGACAAAATAATTGATGAATATTTGGACAATGATGACGGCCCAGCGCCGGACACTGAATACCCCGAAGAAGCTACTGAATATATGTACAGCGACATAGGGGATTACTCGTTCCGGGGAAACATTGACAGTATACTTGTTATTGACAAAATCAATCTTAAAAAAGCTGTGATTCGCGGAAATACGATAGAAGATAATGATTATAACTTGTCTCTCTACTATTTTGTCACAGCTGATCTGTCAACTACACTGGATGGCAACTATATCATATATGGCCATAGCTCTCAGGTATATGGTCACAGCTTTAACCGATTAGACGAACTCCAAATAGGAGATACTTTTTATCTTATCCAAAACGGGATTAGATACAATTATCAGGTAGAAGCTGTTGACAGGGCTCTGCGGTCGGAAAGCCAGCCATATTTTCCTGATTTAGAAAAGCGAGTAACGCTTGTATCATGTGAAAAACATCTTGCGGAAGGATACAGCGAAAAACGAGTAATTATTGTACGGGCAGCTAATACTTTCAAGGAAAAATATAATTAAAAAATATGTCACTATAGATGTTCCTTAATCGTTGTATATATGAATGATTTCCAATTTCAAAAATAGTTTCCCTCTATAACCCAAAAAAGGAGAAAGTAATATGAAAAAATTAATTAAATATTTATCTTTGATGACTATGATTTGCTGCATTTTTGTATCAAGCTCTTTATGTGTTTTGGCAAAGGATTCTGCAAGTCCTATTGAACATAAAAGTAAGATTACTGCTATCGCTTCAACTAAAGAAGAGAGCAGAATATATAATGGTGATGGCGATCTTCTTTCAGTTGATCAGTCACTGCAAAAGGCATCATGTACACACATTCCCTGTAATACTGTAACAGATACGGTTTATCAGCACAGACATGTAGGAACATTAAGATGCGATGTCTATACGGCGAAGGCAACTTGGTGTAAGTGTTGTAACACAATATTAAAATTTAATACCAGTTGGAAATATTCCTATACACATTATAACTGCAATAAATAATATAAATTATAGAGGAGAATTAATAAATAACAAAGGAGCATTTATATGAAAAAGTCAATAAAATATTGGAGTGTTTTCTTACTATTAATAACAAGTTTGATTATCTCCATACCAGTCTATGCCCAGTCGACAGATCCATATCAAGCAATAATTGATAAGCTGAATGAAGAATATTCGATGGATATGTATTTCATGGAAGAAGATGATCCATTGTTTACTGAAGGAATTCTTTCGTCTTCTCGCATGAGAATTACTATGACGCCAGAAGAATTTGAGGCAGATTTGAGACAATGTATTATTGAGAATAATAGAGCGAAAGCCGAAGCGGATAGAAAAATGGCTGAGTTACGGACGGAAAATATTATTGAAACAGGTAGTGGATCTTGTTCAAACTCATATTCTGTATCTCCAAGAGTTGTAAAACGCTCTGAACAATCAAAGAAAATAAGTGGAGCAACTGCTCATCTAGTTGCAAATGTAAAGAATGATACAGGATACTGGAAATTTTCCGAGCTGATCAGACTGTATACTTCCTATACAAAGGGGGTAGATTCAACACCTGGCTTTAGTGCAACGCGGTATCAGTATAACATTATCGATGCTGGAAGAACATACGCTTTCAATTTATATGGCAGAACATTCACAAGTTCAGGCGTTATAATAGACCAGAATGCATATCGATATGTGGACTTTTGGGCCGGGAAAAATATGTAAATCTCAGTAAAGGTAACTGTAATATTCAGCAGAGCTTCAATGTGCTCTGCTTTTTTTATATAATAAAGTCACCATTTACATAACTCAAACGTGTAAATATTAGAAAGAGGAGGGATTATGTCTGAAAAATCTATAGAAGAAATATATGAAATCTACGGAGAAATGCTTTATAAAATTAGTCTAGTTATGTTAAAAAATACACACGATGCGGAAGATGTAGTACAAAACGTAATGATTAAATATATGACAAAAAGAACTGCATTTAATTCTTCAGAACATGAAAAGGCATGGTTAATACGTGTATGTTTAAATTGCTGTAAAGATACATTAAGGTTTTTAAAACGATCTTCGCATGAAAATATTGATGATATAAAAACTACATATCCACGTGAAAGTGAAACTGCGCAAGTATTAGTGGGACTTATGAACCTACCTAATAGATATAGAAAGGTTCTTATACTATATTATTATGAAGGATATAAATGTAACGAAATTGGAAATATATTACGAATTACAGAATCAGCTGTAAAAAAGCGATTAGAGCGAGGCCGAAAATTATTGAAACAAGAATTAAAGGAGGACTGAGATGTATAATAACAGTATAGAAAAAGCTGTAGATGGAATAGTTTTTTCAAACGATACAAAAAAACGTATATGGAATAATATTACAAATACTCATAAAGTTAACTCAAGGCACTATATGAAATTTAGCGTAGCTATTTCAATAGTTTGTCTACTTTTCATGTTTTGCGCTAATACAGCTCTAAATTCAAAAACGCTTATAACTGTATATGCAATGGATAAAACCGGACAAAATGATAGTATAGTTCTGTCTCCGAACGACCCGGTAGAGCTTTTAGAACAAAACACCAGCGTTGGTACTGGTTACGTGTTTATATTAACCATACCAGATAATTATACTTATGATTGCATAGCTATTGATGAAGAGGAAAATATTTTTTCTGTCTATCAAAATCAGAATTACATATATTGGATTCCCAATAATGAAATTTTAGGGAATATATATTCGAATACAAATGAAAAATTAGAGACAGAAGAAGAAGTGTCCCTGGATAGAGTTAAATTTAAAATTGAAATCTATGACGAAAACAGTAAATTATCCGATGAAAAAATAATTGAGTTTAAAATTGACAACCAAAAATGTTTTGTTACTTTGAAGTAATAAAAGAATTTAATTTACTTTACTCATTCAATTAGGTATACTTAAGTTATAAGTCATTATTGTATATCACAAGTAGCATAAGTTACCGAAAGAAGTGTAATCCCTGGAAACAGGTTTCTTTTACAGCCTGCATGAAAATGCAGGTTTTTTTATGCAATTTTTTAGAAGGAGGATCGTTTTTTACAATATTTGATTTATTTTGTAGCAATTTATTCTATTGTAATGTGACGTATTACACAGGAGCAGGATTATGCTCCCATTTTTATTTAAAAGGAGGAATCGTATGAAATATTTATTTGTCCTATCCGCAGAAGGCGGATGGTGGCTAAAAATTGATACAATAGAACAACTGATTGATTACCATAAAAAAACTGACGGACACCGCTACGAAAAAGCTTTATGGAATTTTTTCCATGGTGTTAAGCCGGAAGATCTTTTAAAAAAGGCACAGGATTCTAAAAATCCAGAAGATTTGATTGCTCTGTATGCAAATCGTGACTTCCAATATATGCAGGCAGCTCTCATGCAAGCCGAGAGTGTTGGTGGAACAATACTTGATGGGTTTTCTATGCTGAGGGTAGAAGCCGGCTTTAGCGAATTAAAAGATCTTCAAAAATATGGCTCGGTATATATTAATTCTGCCGGCGGGCACACTTTCGGAATAGAATTCACACAATTCTATCGTCGAGAAGAACTGGTTTTCCCGAATTTCACTGAAGATGACATACATATAAAGCAATACGGCGAAAAAGGGATCCACTGGTATGCTTATATCGGCGATATGCAGCTACATTACGGTGATAAACGCAAATGGAATACATATGAGGCTGCAAAAGAATATGCGCACTCAATATTGGAACTATGTTGAAAATATTATACATTGACTCTCAGGGATGGCAGGATTACCGCCATTCTTTTTTTATTTGGAGGTAAATTATGTTTAGTAATGCTAGTTTCGAAGATATGCTTTTGCTGCAGATTAAGTATGGGAAAAGAAATGGTGCATCTTTTTCAGATTGGATCCTGAAAAAGAGAACACTTAGTATTGCAGCACTCATTATTTCGAATGTATCCACGGTTGACTTCTACAATTTGGAAACTGCAATCTATTTTCATTGCGTTCCTGATCAGTACAAATGGTTTATAAAATCATATGCTATTCCTATGGAAGAAGCCGCTATTCATCCGGAAAAATTTGCAGAAACTTTGGATGAGTATCTGAAAAACTGCTGTGTTACGATTGAAAGGAACTCTTGGTACCGGGAATTCTATGATTTCTGCACAATAATAATGAAAGAACGTATGACTAAGCAGAAACGCAGGTACAAGGATATTATCTCGGCATACATCAGCTTACTGATGCAGCAGTCCGCATACTTCACAAGATCAAAAATTGAGTATTCCATATACGGGATATTAGAATCTGGTGAGCCGCTTTATCAAAAGTGTATTCATCCTTATTTAGATCTTGGTGTATATGATCTCGAAAAAGATTTGCTAAAGGATAAAGTATTAAACCCTCGGCAGCTATACGAAGCATTTAAAAAATATGGATATGAAGTTCATTCACTTCAGGAATGGGCTGCTATAAACAGCATGAATATGACTTATGAAAACAATACTTTCAGGATGGTTCCGTATATTGATGAGCGCACTGCCTTTGTCGCCATCGATGATCCATATGTTCCCTATTCATTACATTTCCCAAGAATTTGGAAAAAGACAGATATCTACCAGGAGTGCTTGAAAGAGCGTAATTATTTGCTCCCGGCCGGTGGCATTACTGCGAGCTATGTAAATGCCGGAGATATCTGCGAGATCCGATTTATCGAAACAATATATGATAATGAAATTGTTATGCTGTATCGAGTTTCCACATATGGAAATGGACAGTTTTCCGGTTACTATTATACAAAATCAGATGTATTCTACAGCATTTATGAGGAATCCATTGGACCGATGCACGAACAGATAAAAAACTTTGTGCTCGAAAACTATATGTTGCTCACTTGCGATTATGAAATACGAAATAAAAGGAACCATGCGATTCGCCAGACGGAAGACCTGGCTGGGGAGTTCCACTACCCAGATCAGCCACTGGTTTTGTATAAATACCGTTCTGCTGTCAGATCAAAAACAGCAAGTAAGAAACGCTATGTTGAACAGATCTATCATAAGGAAGACTATCAAGAGGAAATAAAGACACGTGTAGGATATATACGCAATCTCCCACCAGGACAGCATGCATCGGATACTGCACGTCAAAACGCGAAACAGCTCGGCTTCAACCTTGCAGCCGGAAAAACATATGTAAGATCTCATACTTACAGGATATATCATAAGCTCAAGACTAATATCTAACAATAAATGGAGGTTTACGATGAATTTTGAAACAGCATTCCGAGAGTACTTCGAGGACAATAATTTCATTCAGAAATGCTCTCATAGAATCTGGCCTTTGAATATTATTTTTGTGGCTCCAGACAAGACAACAGATGAAACTCAGTTTGATCTGCATCCTGAAGATGTAGATTGGAACAATTGTGCCTGCAAAGATTTAGAACAATGTTGGCATGATTTTTGCCTGGAAAACAACTTTGATGAAAACTCAATTATATCAATCGAGCTTGATGCACATGAAATGTGAGGAATTAGTATATGGATAAGATTCGAAATGAAAAATATCTACAGATTATAAAAAGAGCAGAGCGTGAGGGAATTTTCACAGGCACAAGGATATCTGCCCTTATGGACATTGAAAATGCGGACGAGACATTCGAACTATGCCTTGATGACTGGCTCAACGCAGATATTTTTGATTTTACACATGACTTTTTAGGAATCCTTGATAATATCAAGAGAAACCGATATCCTGCGAGAGATTTCGGCTATTTTGTTCCTAGGTTTTCAAAAAAGGGGCAGGAAGGGAGCTGTGATAACTAACTATTATAAATACATACAATTCAGGGGCAATCGGAATTAGTCGATTGCCTTTTGCATTAGTGTAACACTTACCACAAAAGGAGGATTGAAATGCATATACATAAATTTGCTGATTTATGCGAATTTTCAGAAATTGGTGTAAACGGTACTTTCGAAGAAACGCAAAAATATAGGCAGTTTCTTAAAAATCTTCATCCAAGGCAAATATTGAATATGCAGATCTCTTTAGCATTGTATCAGGTTGTATATAGTTACACCACAATTCGCGGCAATTATCGAGAAGGGAAGAAATATTTTTTTGCCAATCTCGGAGAACACGAAGAACTTGATATCGAAATTTATATAAAAGTGAGCGATTGGATTGATGAAGAAAACAGGCTTCGACCATATCGGGCTGTATCCAATGTGGAAATTCTGGATATATCGCGAGTGGCATATGCAATTCTGACACTTTGATCCAAAGAAATATATACAATATGACTTCTAAATTCCCTGTTTAAGGGTTTCCGCAAGGTATCAGATGATTGCGCATCAAAATACCGAAAAAAGCAATCGGCAAGCGGTGTAAAAGTACACGCCGGTAAGAATGGACTTATCCGTCTCTAGCAAAATAATTTTTACGGAGATGGAGAATGAAACATATTGTAAATTTCAGCGGTGGGAAAGATTCCACCGCTATGCTGATACGAATGATAGAAGAGGGGATGCCCATTGATGATATAGTTTTCATCAAGGTTATGGCAACGGATGAAATAGGGGCTGATTATCCGGAAATGTATGATTACATAGAAAAGGTAGAAGACTATATCGGACGTAAAATAACAATTGTTCCGTCAATCTTAACCTTTGATGAGGTTTTTCATTCAAGATATCAAACCGGTAAACGTGCAGGAACAATGTATGGTTTTCCCATCACAATCGGTCCCTGGTGCAATGACCGTCTGAAACTTAAAACTATTCGTAAACACTATAAACGCTATGGAGAACATATCAATTATCTGGGTATTGCTGCTGATGAACCTAAACGTCTTGCAAAGTTGCAGCCCAACTGTCGCGCTCCGCTGGCAGAATGGGGGATGACAGAAAATGACTGTATAAACTTACTGAAGGAAAGAAATCTTTTAAATCCACTATATAATAAGTTCAGAAGGCTGGGCTGCTGGTTTTGCATAAAGCAGAATCTGGATTCATTACGCATTTTAAGAAAGGACTATCCGAAATACTGGCAGATGATGCTTCAATGGGATAATGAAAGTCCACAGTCGTTTCGGCCTGTCAGTACAGTAAAAGATCTGGAAAAACGCTTTGCCTACGAAGATGAATATGAAACAAGGTGAATTAGAAGGAAAAATCTATGATAGAAGAGGTATATAATGAGTAGAATACCATATAGATTTGCGCTGCAGAAATCAATATGCTATATTAATAATATAGTCGATAACAGAGAAATCCCATTGTATTAACCTATAGGAGAAGAGCAGTATGAGGTTATCTTACGAAGAAAAACGCAAAAGAGTTCAAGAGTTCCGACCTATTGATGATACATTTTTTGAAGTATTTGCAAATGATGTGGATGTATGTCAGGAAATTCTTCGAGTTATTTTACAAGATCCTAATCTGGAGGTTGAAACCGTATCCGTACAGACAAATTATAAAAATATGATCGGTCGTTCCGTAAGATTAGATGCTTTATGCACATTGGGTGACGGCGGTATGTGTAATATCGAGGTACAACGAGCCGATAATGATGATCATTTACGTAGAGCCCGATATCACGCGGCTTGTCTTACAGCCGGAATCACAGATCCTGGAAGACAATTTAAAGAGGTACCAACACTATATATTGTTTACATTACAGAATTTGATTTCCTTCATCAAAATCGCACAATCTATCACATAGATCGTACAATTCGGGAGACAAATACTGTAGTAGACGATGGACAGCACGAGATTTTTGTGAATACAAAAGTTAATGATGGAAGTGATATTGCAGAACTAATGCAATGTTTTATGCAGAAAGATGTGCAAAATCCCAAATTCCCGTTTTTTTCAAATCGTATTCAATACTTGAAGAAAGACGAAGGAGGTATGAGTATTATGTGTGAAGTAATGGAAAAATATGCAAAAGAATACGCAAAAGAATACGCGAAAGAGTATGTTGCGAAAGAGAAGGATGAGGACATACGAGCTGCTCTTAAAAAGGGATTCTCCATTGAGTCTATTTGTGAGATGATGAGGGTAACAAAAGAACGGGTTGAAAAAATTAAGAAGGATTTGTAGAGCATTAATAAAAAGGTTAGAGAGTGCCACGTTTTCAGTGGCACTTTTTATTTTGAATAATAAGCAAAGGTAACATATCTATGGTAAAGAGAAAGGAGTATACCTAATCCGGTGAAACCGGTTGTATTAAAGGTTGCGAATTATTACGTAAAAACAGCGATAATAGCGTGAAAGTCATAACAAGTAGCATGGGAAGACACGCTGTTTGCCATAAACCGTAAAGGTTGTGGCTGGTATGAAATATGTAGCAAGTACAAGCTTAGGAAAAGATAGTCTGGCAATGGTTTTGTTATTAATTGAAAAACATTATCCGATAGATGAAGTCATATTTTTCGACACAGAAATGGAATTTCAGGCTATATACAAGAATTGCCAGAAGCTATCTAAAATACTTGCATATAATGGTATTACATTTACGATTCTAAGAAACTCGACATCATTTGAGTATAGAGCTTTTCAAAAAGCCGTACATAAAAAGGACGGAACATTAGTATATGGATACGATTGGTGCGGCGGTTGCAGGAGATGGGCTACTACAGGAAAATTGGCAACCATCAAGCAGCACTATAGAAATATATATAATAATGATACAATAATCGAATATGTCGGACTGGCTGCTGATGAAATAAGACGGATTGAAAATTTCCGCCGCATACGCAGTCATTCAGTCAAGATATATCCGTTGGCTGAGTGGGGAATGAGTGAGCAAGATTGTCTGGATTACTGCTATAGCTGCGGTTGGAATTGGCAGGAGAATGGACATGAACTATATGATATCTTAGATAGAGTCTCTTGTTGGTGCTGCACAAATAAAAATCAAAAGGAAATCCAGAATATCATAAAATATCTCCCTGAATACTGGGATCTTATAAAAAAGTACGAAATCCGATGTGGTATCCCATATAAGGGAAAAGGCTGTAGGTTTTATGAAAAAGCTATATTATCAGAGCAATAATATACCGATACGACTTTCCCTTACTATTGTTGTAGGTCATTCATAATTATACTATAATTATATTACGAAAGCTAATTAGATGGCATTTATAAGCATAGTGCAAAGGAAAAATTGACTCCTAGGACAGACAAAGGTGGTATAAGTATTATGTGTGAGGTTATGGAAAAATACGCATAAGAATACGCAAAAGAGTATGCTGCGGCAGAGAAGAATGCGAATATTCAAGCTGCTCTAAGAAAAGGATTCTCCATTGAATCTATCTGCGAAATAATGAGGGTAACAAGAGAACATGTTGAAGAAATTCAGAAGAATTTTTAGAACATGAAACAAAAGGTTAGAGAGTGCCACGTTTTCAGTGGCACTCTGTTCCGGGACAAAGTAGGAGATCCGTGTATAAGGCCCCTGTGAATCATCGTAGAGCGCTTTCAGGATGAGCAGCTCATCCTCGGAAGGCACATGCTCCAGATAGGAGTCGTTCAGTTCCTCGTAACGAGCAGAGCGGGAGAGTACATAGTTCCTGCGCAGTGTGAGATAAAGCTCAGCCTCGCAGCTCGTCAGATAAGGATTTGCATAAACAAAATCCAGCAGCCCGAATGTGAACAGAGAGAGGATCCGCCATCCGATAAAGGAAAAATGCATCTTTGCGCCCGATCGACGGGTTCTCCGCAAGAATAAAGGGGATCATACGGTATTCGTAATACTTGATGACACCGCCTATGATCGTGAAGTTCCAGAGCGACTGGAACAGGGTGCGGCAGAACATGATCCAGGCCGGCCCTGTGAGAAAACGGAGTTTATACAGAAAGAAGATCTTTGAGATCCTGGTCTGATGGTAGTTGTGTGCTTCCAGGAAAAAGCGCTTCTCACCGATCAGCAGGATGTGGTTTACGAACAGCTGATATAAAAACGAAACGATCACTCCGACAAAGAGAAAGAGAATGGAAAGATCCCAGTGTTCGGTCAGAAATGTGTTGACAGTGCGCAGCAGAGAAAAGAAGGCTGACGTACTTGTCGTGTACAGATCTACCAGAATGTTCATCCCCGCAGCGGTAAGTTCTTCCGAACTTTTGGAAGCGCCGACGACCTGGGCGATGTTTGATATGGTCTCGCGGAGCACTTCGGAATTTGTTTCATTGGGAGTAAATGATATGCTGGACTGCGGGCCGGGGGAGAGTGAGGAAGTCTGAGCGCTTAAAAAAGTGGTGGTCGTCGGATATGCAGTTGTGAGCATGGTGATGATAAAACAGACGGCAATCATCCTCCAGTAGTTCTGTCTCATGGAGAGCCGTGCTTTTTTCTTAAGTATCTTTCTTTTCCACATAGTCAGATCCCCCGTAGAATCCAATAATACTATATTATAATCTGGAGCTGTGTATTTCGCAATCAAAAGAAAGGGACCGGCAGGGCACGCAAGGCGGCCTGTCGGTCCGATCTGTCTGTATGCAACCTGTCCGGATGCTCTATTCAGACTGGTACCAGCCCCACATATAGAGGATGGGAAGGATCAGGCTTAACAGGGAAAGGAAGGTGAAGCCTACCAGAACTGCTTCCACACAGAGGGAAATTACAATCCCGAGGCAGTAGACTGCACCGATGATCAGTACGGATTTTCTCGATTTGTACATAACGCCCATGATGCCGGCCACAAGCTCTATGATACCCACCGCGAGGGAATAGAAGTAGTACCATGTGGGAAGCGGCTCCATGCCAAGCATTTCATAGGAGGCAGCCATCAGATCTTTCATGATGATGGCAAAAATCCCGCTGAGGATGCCAATGACAGAAAATACGATGAGAATGATCGATACCACGTTTAACAGTTTGCTTTTTTTCTTCATAGAAATTTTCCTCCTCATAAATGATGATCAGATTGTTATATATAAACATCCTACATGCGCCGCAGAGCCTCGATAGGACTCAGTGAGGCCGCTTTGCGGGCAGGATAGATGCCGAAGATGATCCCTACGCCGCAGGAGAATGCGGTTGCGATGGTTACTGCAGGAAGTGACAGTGAGGCAGTGATCCCGCCAAGTTGGAGGGCGCTGATGATGGCTGTGAATGCGCCGCCTAAAAGGATACCGATGATCCCTCCGATACCGGAGATGATCGCGGATTCACACAGGAACTGCGCGATGATGGAACCGGTCTTGGCTCCAAGAGCTTTGCGGATTCCGATCTCCCGGGTCCGTTCGGTGACAGACACCAGCATGATGTTCATGACGCCGATCCCGCCAACCACAAGAGAAATGGCGGCTACCAGCGTTACAAAAGCAGTGACTCCATCCATGACGGATCCCAGCATGTCGGAGATGTTCAGCGGCATCTGCTGCATGAATACATTGTCCCCCAGATCCTGGTGACGGGAGTTCAGCAACCGCACTGCGGCGGAGGCTGCCTGGGAGGGATCTGCCCCGTCCTTTGCGGTCAGGGAGATGGAAGAAAATCCATCCAGAGGGAGCCCGAACGCCTCGGAGAGTGTGTAGGGAACTTCGATGGAGATGGTCTCGGGCATCCCCATGGACTGATAAGTCTGTTCTACTTCCATCATGTCATCGGAAGTTTCCCGGATCCCGACAATCGTGACGTCCTGGATGCCGCTGTCGACCGCCAGCTCAAAGCTCATGCCGATGACATTCGTGTTTCCGAAAAGGTACAAGGCGGTCAGCTCGTCGATCACACAGACCGGCCTGCCGCCGGACAGATCATTTTCCGTAAAATAACTGCCTTTTATGATGGGAGACGTATACTGCGCATTCTCATAATCCGGTGTGGTCAGAGTGAGGTATGCGTCGAATGTCCCTTTGCGGGTCGTGCATTTTCCAGAATACATGACAGAGGATGTGATCGTCTCCACGGAGTCGCTCAGTGTGCTTTTGAGAAAAGCGATATCATCACCGGTGATGATATCAGTGTCAGTAATTTCCTCCGTGTTGACCTGTACGGTCACCGTGTTTGTCTGCTGGTTCGTGGCATCGATTACGTCGGCTTTGAGGCCGTTTCCGATGGAAACGATGGTCACGACGGAGGTGATGCCGATGATGATACCGAGCATGGTGAGGAAGGAGCGCCCTTTGTTGGCGCGGATATTGTCCAGCGCCATCTTTACATATTCAAGAAATTGTCCCATACTGTAACCTCTCTTCCCGGATCTTTACTCAGAGTCCTGACTGGAAGTCTCCGGCTGGGCAACCGCTCTCATGCCTTCCTGGATATCTGCGCTCATATCGTTTACGACCATATCACCTTCCTCAAGACCTTCTACGATCTCCACATGTGTAGCGGAGGCGGTTCCCAGTGTGACAGGCCGTTCTTTTACGACGCCGTCCTCAATGATGTAGACGAAATCTCCGTCAGTGGAAGCGTTTACGACTTCGGTGGGAACGATGAGGACGTTGTCTGCCTCAGATACGGTCATGCGGATCTTGGCTGTGGCGCCGATACAGATGTTTTCATCCGGATCGTTAATGTGGATCTGGGCGCCGATCACAGGAGAACCGTTTGCGTCCTGCACCGCGATCTTATCTACGTTTGTCAGTGTGCCTTCATAAGTATTATCTCCCACAGTGATCTGCGCTGTGGCACCAATCTTCATATCTGCATAGTCATCAGGGGAGATCTCGATCTTTACCCTTGTCTTTTCTGTGCTGGCGATGGTAAACAGTGCGGCTCCCTGAGCGGCGGTGTTGGTCTGAAGAGGATCCACAGAGGCGATGACGCCGTCCATATCCGCCTTCATCCCTTCTTTTCCCTTTTCCAGAAGCTCTTCCGGGGTGAGGGCGGCCAGCTCAGCAAGATTGTCGCTGATAGCCAGATTGTCAAACTCTGCATCTGTCATACCGGTGGCTGAAGAGGGGGCGCCGGCAGCCTGATAAGCAGCCTGCCATTCTGCGTACTTCGCGTCATACTGGGCTTTGAGTTCTGCGTAGCCCGCGTCGTCAACGTCCGGATCCTGGATGGCATCCAGCTGTTTCTGCGCGTCATTGACTGCTGCCTGTGCCGCATCCCGGGCAGCGACAGCGGCGTCGTAAGCTTCAAAGACCCGGATGAGATTCTTCTGCTCCTCGGTGCGCTGATCTTCCGGGAGAGCGACGGCGGCGTCATAATCCGCTCTTTTTCCTGCGTATCCGGCGTCGGTTGAATCGATCAGCGACTGGTTTGCGGTAATGATCTTCTCGTTCTCAGTGATGGTTGTCTCAAGCTGCTGCCGGAGCGTCTCATTTGCCTGGGCCTGCTGCCCAGCAGCTTCCAGATTGGCCTGGTACTGTGCGTTTGCCGCATCCACTTGGGCGGCAAGTGTATTCACTTCCTCTGCCAGTGCATTGGCCTGTTCGGCAGCCTGGGCGGAAGCGGCGTTTGCGGCTTCGATGGCCTGGGCGTTCTGCGCTTTGGCGGCTCTCGAGGAATTGAGGCTGGACTGGAGGTTCAGCTGAGCCTGCTGATTATCCCGTTCCAGATTCGTGGTGTCGAAACTGATGAGGAGATCACCTTTCTTTACCGGCTGCCCGACAACGGCGTTGCACTCTTTGATGGGTGCTGTGACGGGAGAATAGTATGTCTTTGTGTTCTCGCTCTCAATGGTCCCGGTGGCGTTGTAGACTTCTTCCACGCTTCCTCTGGTGACTTCCGTGACCTGGAGGGCAGTCCCGCCGGAGGAATTATCTGACCCGCCTGTTAAGACCGAGAGGCCGAAAGCGCCGCCTGCCAGGACCACAATCACGGGGATGATCACCCATGCAGGAAGTTTTTTCTTCGCCTTTTTCCCGTCAGTCTCGCTGTCTGAGAAGCTGTCGTCCTCGGGTCCTATGTCCAATGTCTCTAAAGTGTCAAATGCATCGTCCTGTTTTGATTTTTTCTTTCTGGAAAACATCATTTGGTGTCCTCTCTTTCCTTATTTGTATAGTCAGAATTGATATCGTCAGATTCCACCTGGCCGTCCATGATGCGGATGACCCTCCGTGCCTGGGCCGCAATATCGTCGTCATGAGTGATGACGATGACGGTACGTCCGTTTTTATGGAGCTCCTTCAGGATGTTCATGATCTCCACCGTGGAGCGGCTGTCCAGATTGCCGGTGGGCTCGTCGGCCAGGATGATGGGCGGCTGGGCCGCGATGGCCCGGGCCACTGCAACTCTCTGCTGCTGTCCGCCGGACAGCTCGCTGGGGCGGTGTTTTAACCGTCTGCCAAGACCGACTTTTGTCAACGCCTGTACGGCGATGCGCCGCCGTCTCTGTTTTCCCAGTCCGCGGTAAATCAGCGGAAGTTCAACGTTGCCGACAGCGTCCAGATTAGGGATCAGATTAAAACCCTGGAAGATGAAGCCGATCTTTTTGTTCCGGATCTCAGAGAGCTGATCGTCCGACAGGCTGGAGACGTCTTTCCCTTCGAGAAAATAATGTCCTGATGTGGGGGTATCCAGACAGCCCAGCATGTTCATGAGCGTAGATTTTCCGGATCCCGAATGCCCTACAATGGCGACGAACTCCCCGCGCTGGATCTCCAGCGAGACGCCGTCAAGAGCCCGGACCTCATTTTCGCCGGGATTATATATTTTATGTATATCCTCGACCTTGATGAGTGGTTCCATTTGAAGTTTCTCCTTGTAGAATTATTGTATTAATTAACTGATACAATAAAACGAAATTATGGAAATGTCAATAGAATATTTATATATAGAAGAAGCCATGCATCAGGAATGCATGGCTCAGACTGTAGACAAAGTTGGTGCTGGATCTTAGCTCCAGCACCACTCTTTTTG
>ERZ1643246.1333-NODE-1333-length-27243-cov-27.477122_pt1 | contig 27243 bp, 30 predicted proteins | sample MGYA00579265_ERZ1643246 | MGnify/ENA primary metagenome ERZ1643246 (study PRJEB29033, sample SAMEA4952261) | chicken gut metagenome | biome: Broiler Chicken; feature: Gastrointestinal Tract; material: Caecum | place: Ireland | collected 2018 | study: Broiler...
TGTCTTTTCGCCAATGCCTTTGATGGTCCGTATACTGTCCCGTTCTTTCATTCTTTCACTCTCCCATATCCTGTTCTCTGTCTTTCCCGGCTATTCTGAAACTATAATGGTAAAAAGAGGGAGCCGCCGCATTAAACATATTTTTGATTAATGCGACAGCTCCTCTCCGACTTTCTATGATCTATCTCTTATTCTACAGAAATCACATAATAGTAAATAGGCTGTCCTCCATAATTGATCTCAATATCATAATCCGGATACAGCTCTTCCAGACGGGAGGAAACTTCCTCTGCGTCTGCTTCTGTTACTTCGGCACCGTAATAAATACTGATCAGTTCACTGTCTTCATCAGTCATCTTGCCGGTCATCTCCACAGCAACATCCTGTATATCCTGTCCTACTGCCAGGATTCCCTTATCGCCGATCCCCATGATATCTCCTTCATGGATATCCTGGTCATCGATCCTGGTATCCCTTACTGCATAAGTCACCTGTCCGGTTTTTACATTTTCAATAGCTTCCATCATCTCGGCAGTATTTTCTTCTACCGTCTTTTCCGGTACATAGGCGATCATAGCTGAGATTCCCTGAGGGATCGTCTTTGCAGGAATCACCACAATATTCTTGTCTTCCGTCAGATCCCTTGCCTGATTTGCCGCCAGGATAATATTCTTATTATTGGGGAAAATGAAAATATTTTTAGCATTTACCTCATCAATAGCTTTCAGCATATCTTCTGTGCTGGGATTCATGGTCTGGCCACCCTGGATCAGATAGTCAGCTCCCAGTTCTTTAAAGATTTCTCCCATGCCGTCTCCGGCAGATACAGTTATAAATCCCACTTCTTTTTCCGGTTTTACAGCTCTTTGGGCAGCCTGCTGAGCAGCCATCTTTTCAGCCTCTTTGATCACCTTTTCATGGTGTTCCAGCCGCATATTATCAATCTTCATATTAGAGAGCTGACCATATGTCAGCGCTTTCTGAATGGCTTCACCCGGATCATTGGTATGCACATGTACCTTTACAATATCATCATCAGCCACTACCACCAGGGAATCGCCGATAGACATCAGATAGTCCTTAAACTCTTCCTCATCTTTCTCTGTGAATTCTTTTTCCAGCATGATGATGAATTCCGTACAGTATCCGAATTTAATATTACTCTCTTCTGCAGACACCGGCTTTGTTCCTGTAACCCTTGCTGCCGGCTTTTCAAAGTTCAGATCGATCTCCTTGCCAAGATAGCCGTCAAAAGCGCCTTTCAGGACTTCCACAAGTCCCTGTCCTCCGGAATCTACCACACCTGCTTCTTTCAGCACAGGCAGAAGTTCCGGTGTTCTGGCAAGAACTCTCTCAGCCTCCGCGATCACATCTGTAAAGAAACTTTCCAGGCTTTCACTGTCCTCTGCAATCTCCGCCGCTTTATCAGACACCCCTTTTGCCACAGTAAGGATGGTTCCTTCTTTTGGTTTCATAACTGCTTTATAAGCAGTCTCCACTGCTCTTTCAAAGGCTCTGGCAAAAGTCGGCGCATCGATTTCATCACATTTTTCTATAACCTTTGTAAATCCTCTTAAAAGCTGTGACAGAATAACTCCGGAGTTTCCTCTTGCGCCCCTTAATGAACCGGAAGATATAGCCTTTGCCAGGCTTTTCATATCCGGATCTGACAGAGCGTTCACCTCAGAAGCCGCGGACATAATGGTCAGCGTCATATTTGTCCCTGTGTCCCCGTCAGGAACCGGGAAAACATTCAGCTCATTAATCCACTCTTTTTTTGCCTCCAGATTCTTGGCTCCTGAAAGGAACATCCGTCCAAGGATCTTTGCATCAACGGTATTGGTATTCACAACAAGTTTCCTCCTTATTAATCAATTACTCTCACGCCTTCTACAAGGATGTTGATCTTCTCTATAGTAAGACCGGTAAATTCTTCTACCTTATATTTTACATTGCTTATCAGATTATCGGACACTGCAGAAATGCTCACCCCGTAAGCAACGATCACATGAAATTCCAGAGTGATCTTGTTATCTGCTATGGTCACATTGATCCCATGTTTCAGGCTGTCCTTTTTCAACAGCTTTACAAGTCCGTCCTTCATACTCACCGCGGCCATACCTACTATCCCAAAACATTCAACCGCTACGCTTCCCGCATAAGTGGCAATGACATCTGTATCAATCGTAATCTTTCCTAATCCTGTATCAACAAATCCATTCATGCCGGACACCTCCATAATTTTATATAAGCTATTCTAACATATCTTTTCCTAAAACGAAATAATAATTTATTTTTTTTTAGAATTTTACTTGCAAATCAAAAGCTAATCTGCTAAAATAGCTAGTGTTGTGAGTTTGTTTATACGGACTTAATATATATTAGGGAGGTGCTACCATGGCAAGATGTGCTATTTGTGACAAAGGCGCTCATTTCGGAAATAATGTCAGCCATTCTCATAGAAGAACAAACAAGATGTGGAAATCCAATATTAAATCTGTAAAAGTTAAGACAGAAAACGGAAATGCAAAGAAAATGTATGTTTGTACTTCCTGCTTAAGAAGCGGCAAGGTAGAAAGAGCATAAGAATGAAGAAAATATTAAAAGAGATATTACCTGATCAGAAAATTTGATCCGGTGATATCTCTTTTTTTCTGCATATTCGGACCAGAGGGCGATCCTGCGACCCCTGGCCTCTTTCTCATAACATTCTATATAAACCTCCGACGTATCAACAACAAAATAAATTATATCCTGCCAGGAGACACAGGGCGGCAGCCACCACCATCAGAAAAGTTTTCGGAAAGATCAGAGCGATAAAAAGCCCCGTCCCCAGACAAAATAATGCAAGTCCCCACACTCTGCGCATGATCTGTTTCTCCTTTTTCTCTCAATAACAGTATATGCAGATCTGTGAGGACCAATTATAAGCTTTTTATACTTCTTTCTTCTCTTCTTCCGTCTTGTCTGTATCTGACTTTTCTTCTTTTTCCTCAGAAAGGACTACTTCACTTTTCTTTCCATCTGTGAATTTATTCAGGAAGTCCGGAACCATATCCAGTATCTTGGTGAGACCGTCCTGATTCTTGATATTTACCAGTTTTGTCACTCCATTGGAGATCACCAGCACTGCGCTGGGAGATATCTTTCCTCCCATACCGCCGCCTCCGTTATTCTTTTTTTCTCCGGCAAAGGCTCCTGCTCCCACTCCGAAGGTCACATCCACCAAAGGAAGGATAATGGTATCTCCCACTGTAATGGCATCGCCTACTACAGTTTTCGTCGTAATGAAACTGTCCATGCCTTTAAACAAAGATTCTACTGTTGATTGAAAGTTATTATTTTCTGAAGCCATAGCTGGTTCCTCCTTCACGTTGTTTATGACAATCCCACCGCTGACAAAGTCTGCCGTCTATTGTCTGAAATGCCTGATAATATAGCGGACATCCCGGCTCCGGATGATCTTCACCGCCGAGATCAGCACCATAATGCCGTACATTCTCCCTCTGAGGGAAACAGTCCCTTCTAAAACAGTCTGGTCAAAACATGGCTCTATACTGAAATTTTTCCCATACAAAGGATAAAATATGCCTGCCGCCCCCAGAATTTCTCCTGTAAGACAGGGATCATCCGTTCCGAATTTTATGCGGCCCTGTATTTTTCCCGGAAGCATATGGATCAGCAGCTTTTTCCCTTCCTGTAAGATCAGGCTCATTCCTCTTTTGAATTTTTCATTTTCCAGAAATTTCTTTATTTTTTTTATTTTATCACAGATGTCTCCGGCTGTTAACCAGAAATTTTTCAAAGCTTTGATCATTTTTCCGGGAATCTGAAAAATTTCTCTGAGCTTTCTGAGAAAGACCGGGTACTTTCTTTCCTTACTTTCCGGGGATCTGCCCCTTTCTTTCTCTTCCGGTCTTTCCTTACATTTTTCTTCTTGTTCCCGGATCTTAGAAGGCTCTGTATCCCCCGGGGTTTCAGTCCTGGTTTCTTTCTCAGCCGTTCCTTCCCGTTTTTTTCCTGCATCAGTTCCTGTCCGGGAAGGAAGGGTATTTTTTCTGCTTTTCTTTCTTTTCTTCTGTCTTTTTCGCTGCTTCAGGACCTTTAAAAGTTTCAGGACCGGGATCCCGAAAATACGGATCTCATACCCGGCCCTATCTTCCCCGCTGTCATACCATACTGTAAAAAAGATCAGATGAAAAAGCCAGGAAACCCCGGCTTTTCCCCCGTAGTTTTCCTTATCCCGGTATCCCCGGGCCTGGTATCGTACAGGGCAGAATAAAACAGCAAGTACCCCCAAAAGAAGGATCCCCACTAAAACAAGAAGGAGAATGCCGATTATCTTTAAGATCATGAAAACTATATGTAGCACTGCCATTTTGTCACCTGCCATCCTCCATCTGTTTTTCCAGCCACTGTCTCACATTCCCCGTGGCGGTTTCCCGGTAGGTCTGCTGTACCATGGCTTCCACCAGTTCCAGAGCTTCCCAGTAGCCGCAGGCCAATCCTACGATCACCGGGCAGTTCTTTCTCCTTGCTTTCTGCATCAGTTCATTTGCCGGAAATATGTCCAGCTGATCCCGGTGGTTGGCGGCAAGGGTGATCAGATAAACATCCACCACCCCGGCGCCCTGGCTGATCTTCCGGATCAGTTTCTTTTTTTTCTTTTTTGCATTATTGCCAACATACAGCCCCTTATACCAGTTTAACATAAAAATTCTTTCCCATCGAATCTATTTTTTCAATCTCTCCTCTATGGCATTGACCACAGATTCCAGGACTTTGATCCTGGCATAATATTTATTATTTCCTTCCACAATGATCCAGGGCGCATAGGAAGTGGAAGTCTTAATGATCATTTCATTGACCGCTTCCTCATACTGATCCCATTTTTCCCGGTTTCTCCAGTCTTCGTCTGTGATCTTCCACTGTTTCTCCGGATTTTCCATACGCTCCTTAAATCTCCGCTCCTGCTCATCCTTATCGATCTGCATCCAGAACTTCAGCACGATCGCTCCGGAATGGGTCAGATGGGCTTCCATATCATTGATCTCCCGATAGGCTCTCTGCCATTCTTCTTTTGTGCAGAAGCCCTCGATCCGCTCCACCATCACTCTGCCGTACCAGGTCCGGTCAAAAATCGTGATATGGCCGTCTTTTGGCATGGCCTTCCAGAATCTCCAGAGATAATGATGGCTTTTCTCCGTAGGGGTGGGAGAAGCTGTAGGACTTACCAGATATCCTCTGGGATCCATTGGTTCTGTAAGCCGTTTGATAGCGCCCCCTTTTCCTCCGGCGTCCCAGCCTTCGAATCCCAGGACCACCGGGATCCTCTGACGGTACAGCTCACTGTGAAGGATCTCCATACGATCCTGAAGCTTTTTCAGTTTTTCCTTATACTCTTCTTTTGTATAAGCAAGAGACAAGTCTACTTTGCTCAATACCGTAGAATCCAGCTCCTTATTTTCCTTGGGCTGCCAGGCAGGCTTTTCTTCCTGCATCCCTTTCTTTTCTTCTGCCAGAGCCAGTTCTTCTCTCTTAGCCGCTACCTTTTCTGAAAGTTTTTCCACTACAGTTTTATAGATCTTTGCAGTGGCAAAACGCCGGTCTTCCGCTTCAATGATTGTCCATGGGGCATATTCGGTCTCGGTCTTTTCCAGCATTTCCTCATTCATGGCTTTATAGCGGTCATATTCTTTGTTTCTTTTGATATCTTCTTTGCTTACTCTCCATGCTGTTTCCTTGGAACCCAGCAGTTTATCAAAGCGCTTTTTCTGTTCCTTCTGACTGATATAAAGGAAGAACTTGATCAGCACTGCACCGTCATCCGTCAGTGTACGTTCAAAAGTATTGATCTCCTGGTAGGCATACAGAAGTTCCTCTCTGGAAATCTTATTTTCAAACCGGTCTACGGAAACTTTCCTGTACCAGCTTGTATCAAAAAAGGCTATACGTCCTTTTTCCGGTGTTTTCGTCCAGAACCGCCACAGGAAGGGGTGCATTTCTTCTTCCTCTGTAGCTTTCTTGATGGCAAATACCTGAAAGCCTCTGGGGTCCAGAGGATAGATCAGTTTGCTGATCTGAAGGCCCTTTCCCGAAGCTCCCAGCCCTTCAAAGACAAGGATCACCGGGATCCCCAACGCCTTGCATTCTCTTTGAAGCCTGGCAAGCTCAGGTTCCATAACCTCCATTTTCTCCTGGTATACGCTTTTTTCCATTTTCTTTGTAAGATTGATCTGTTCCAACATTTCTTACTGCACCTCCTTCATTTTACCGGACCATGATATGGAAGAAGCTGCCGCAGTAAACAGCATCTATTTGTTTAGTGCGGCAGCCTTCTCTAAAAGTACTTTCGATTCCCCCAAAGATTCGCTTTTTTCAGATCCAGATATTCACTGTAGGCCCTTTCCAGTATCTGCTTTTCATTGGAAAAGCGCAACAGATGATACGCTTCATGGAACTTGTAAAAGCCGGAATCCACAAAGTATTCCTCCCTCTGCGGTCTGCTGTAATAGCTGTTTGCAGACATGAGATACCAGTAGACATTCTTTTCTACAGTATCTTCCGGAATGCAAAAACTATACTGACTCTTTCCTACATATTTTATAATATTTGCGGTAACCCCTGCCTCTTCCTTCACTTCCCGAAGTGCAGTAGTCTTATAATCTTCTCCTTTTTCCACGGTGCCCTTAGGCAGTACCCATCCCTCATATTTATGCTTATAGGATTTATACAAAGTCAGTATCTTTCCCCTATAGATCACCACTCCGCCACAGCTTGTTGCTTCGATCATTTTGTGGTTCCTCCTGCTAAAGACGTCCCAGGGACGCCTGCGTTGTGTTCTTAAAGGTAGTATACCTCTTTTTCAGGACAGGCGCAATCCTTTCTTCTTAGTCATCCGTAATAGTATGCATTAAAAATTTCATGAGCAATGGGGACCGCCGCCCGGCTTCCTGTACCGGCGCCCTCGGCGATCACTGCCACCACCAGATCCGGATCTTCCACATTAGAGAAGCCGATAAACCAGGAATGCGTCCTGATAGAGCCGTCGCTTCCCTCATATTCTGCGGAACCGGTCTTTCCTGCGGCACTGTAGCTTTCTCCGGAAAGCTGGGTACCCGTTCCGGAATTAACTACCTCTTCCATCAGCCCTTTCAGTGTCTGGGCCTCGCTTTCACTCATCAGTTCCTTATAGACAGAAGGCTTGGTTGTTTTTATTACATCCCCGCCGTCATTTTCTACATGGTCGATATAATAAGGTTTCATCAGTTCTCCGTTATTGGCAACAGCGCTGGTGATCATAGCCATATGCATAGGTGATACCAGCGTGGTCCCCTGCCCGATGGAAGACTGCATCAGGAACGGGATCCCTTCGGATTTTTTCAGATCTATAGTGCTCTTCCGGTAATCCAGGGAAATCGGAAGTTCTTTGTTGAACAGCAGATCCTCTGCCGTCTTCTGGATGGTATCGGCCCCCAGATCCAGTCCGATCTGAACAAAAGCGGTATTGCAGGACTGGGCAAAAGCCGTGGTAAAATCCACCTGCCCGTGAACTTCTCCGTCAAAACATGGGATAGTATGGCCCTCCTGAGTGATACTTCCTGTACAGTCGTAAGAAAAATCATCTAAAGTCCCGTGTTCCCTGAGATAAGCAAGGGACATAACCACCTTAAAGATAGATCCGGGTGGATATGCTCCCTGGGTAGCCCTGTTCAGCAGGCTGCTGTTCGTAGAATCATTAGCCAGTGTATCCCAGTCAGCCTCTATGGTATTGGGATCAAAATCCGGCTTGCTGACAGAAGCCAGCACGGCTCCGGTCTGGGGATCCATGACCACTACAGCCCCGTTATATCCGCCCAGAGCGTTATATGCCACTTCCTGGAGCCTGGCATCCAGTGTGGTTACCACATTGTCTCCCGGATTTTTCAGATCCATGATCTCATTTTTGATCCGGTCCACATACTCATGATGTGTAGACATAAGTGATGAATTAGCCAGAGCTTCCAGGCCGTTCTTTCCGTTAGACACATAGCCTACCACATGGGCGAACATATTGCCGTAAGGATAAACTCTGGTCTCATTTCCTTCACTGTCCGTCTGGGTATATGCCAGAGTCTGTCCGTCAGCAGAAAGGATACTTCCTCTTACGATACGGTCCTCTGCCTGATTTTGCCTGCTGTTGTAAGGACTGCTGATAATATCATCTCTCTCCCAGATATTAAAATAGCCCATATAAACGATAAGGGAAACAAAAATCAGCACAAAGAAATAACTGACAATGGTATACTCCCGGTTTTTCCGCCGTTTTGCTTTTTTTCGTTTTTTCTTCTGCAGCTCCTCTTCTCTTCTGAGCTGTTTCTCATATTTTTTCTTTTTGCCGTTCAAATTCCTCATCCTCATCTTCTCTTAAAATATACAGTCCCTGGATAATGGCCAGCATGATAATAGTGGCCAGAACAGAACTTCCTCCATAACTTACCAGCGGAAGCGTGATCCCTGTCATTGGTATAAATTTACTCACGCCTCCGATAGTCAGGAATACCTGAAAGGCATATTCTGTTCCCAGCCCCAGAGCGATCAGTTTATAAAAACGTTTCTTGATCCTCAGAGAAATATTGACAACCAGAAGGAACATGCTCATACACACCAGGATCATACAGATAGCAAAAAGTCCTCCCAGTTCCTCACAGATCGCCGCGAACATATAATCCTGCTGCACAAAGGGGATCAGTTCCGGGGATCCCTTGCACAGGCCCACGCCGAACCAGCCTCCTGCGCCGATAGCAAAAAGTCCCTGGAGGATCTGGTAACCGGAAGTTTCCCATACAGAGAAAGGATCTCTCCAGGCAACAACTCTCTGTCTTACATGAGAAAACAGGAAATAAGCGATCACCGCCGCCAGGCAGCCGCTTCCCAGACCCGCAAAAAGATACAAAGGCTTCTTGGTGGCCACATAAAGCATGACCACATAAGTAATGAAAAATACCACCGCGCTTCCCAGGTCCCTGGAAAGGACCAGCACCAGCACATAAGCCGCCGCCACTGCCGTGGTGATCACATGATCCAGGAAGGTTGCGCTTTTCTTATAAAGTCTGCTGGCTACAAAAAATACAAAAATGATCTTTACAAATTCCGAGGGCTGGAAAGCAAAAGATCCGATATTAATATTGATCTTCGCTCCGTTTACATTAGAGCCTGCCACCAGCACCACTGCCAGCATAAGAAATCCTACTACCGCATAAAGCCATGTGAGCTTTTTCAGAAAGTACATTTTCCGTATCATTACCGGAATGACCATAGCAAGCACAGTAGCCGCCACGGCAATGGCCATCTGCCGAAGTCCTGAATCCGGATCCAGTCTGGCCAGCATGATAAATCCAATAGACAGGAGCATACACATGTGATTCAGCAGAAGAATGGATGAAGTCTTATACAAAGCCCTGTATAATGCCTGGACAATGACCAGATACAGGATCAGGGCTCCGAAGATATACAGTACCTTCAACTCCTCTGTCTGCAGAAAGATCACCAGAAAAGCGGTAAGATCTAAAAATATGATCAGCAAAAGCTGTTTTCGCAGGATATATCTCTGATCGTAATCCTCCTCATACCGGAAAACCAGGAAGCTTTCCAGGGTATACAAAAGCATGATGATCAGTATCAGGTATTTTGATAATTCAACAATGATATTCAGCACTTTTTCACCTACTCTACTCCCCTTCTGAAATGCCCTTTTGTAAATTCAGGCAGTTTCTCCGGGATTTTCTTTTTCTCTGTTGGTTTTGTAAATCCATAGGCCAGGGCAAAAAGCTCCAGCATCTCCCTGGTCTCCTCATATCCTTCCTCTGTAAAATTCAGACGGAAAGCAGGAATCCCCATTTCCAGTATCTCCCCGGCCTCTTTGACAAGTCCGGTGGGAATACTGTTGTAGATCACATTATAGCAGAAATCGCAGGAACATTTTGTCAGAAACCGCTGTCCGTAACGGTCTTTCAGCCAGACCTTCCCGGATCTGTGATCACAGGACCCGCAGGTTTTCTTCAGGCACTGAGCGGAAACCATCATGGGATAATAGCCGTAAAGGATCATTTCACTGTTTCTGTTGTTTTTCTCTCTGATCTCTCTGGCGTTCAGTTCCAAAGGCAGGGTAGTTCTTTTTACTCCCAGATCCTCCAGAAATTCTTTTGCCAGATCGTTAAAATTGTAGATGGAGTAGTCACACACCAGCTTCTCTCCCAGACCCAGCTCCTTAAAATATCCCACTTCTTCCAGGTTCCGCACCAGAAATCCATCTATATCCTCTCCCAGATCCCGGAAAATATCCTCAAAACCGTCCAGGCGTCCCTCCCTCAGCATATAAGGCATTGCCAGGTAAAATTTCTTTCCGGCCAGAGCTGCCTCTTTTGCCGCTTTTTTCACATTGACTTTCAGATTTTTTAATCCGATCATAGAAAGGGAAGCATAAACTCCCGTAACCGCCTGATTTTCCAGGGCCGCCTTCCACTGATCGCTGGTTTCCACAAGAACATAAAGCCTTCCGGGATCTGTTTCCCGGGCTGCCGGATCTTCTGGATCTTTCTTTTCCTCCCTATCTCCATCTTGCTTTAAAGGAAGCTTCCTCCGGAATTTCTTCAGATATGCTTCTTCCAGCTTTTCAAGGCCTTCCCTTCTCAGCGCATTCAGACTCTGCATTGGCAGGAATCCCTTTTCATCTGTCAGGATTTCCAGATCGTCAAAAATAAAAGGAGTTTCCCCGGTCTTTTCCATCTGACGTCTTACCCTTTCTGCCGAAAGAGGCTGTTTCAAAGCTTCCTCCACCAGACAGCCCTGGACCTGCACATGAATATCCTGAAAGTCCAAATCCAGTATAGCAGGACTGTCCGTATAGAGGATTAAATTTCCATAAATTTTTTCTTGTGTTTTTGTATCTAAATATTTCTTTTTTAATTCGGTAAACAATTCTTCATTACGATTTTCTGAAGTTTTTTTCTTCCGGCCCTGTTCCTTATAATTGACTACGGCCATCATATTTCTTCCATTATAGCTGTGATAATAGCCTTGATTAAAACCGTCTCTCTGATAAAGATCCAGAAGGATCTGACGGTCCTCGTCAGACACCTGGTAGTGCTCCGGATCTTTTTCATAAAGATCCAGATATTTCCGGTATATGGAGGTTACTCCTGCCGCATATTCCGGTCTTTTCATTCTTCCCTCTATTTTCAGGGAATACACACCTGCTTTCAGGATTTCCGGCAGGATCTCAACGGTACACATATCCTTTGGGCTCAGCAGATACCGGCTGTTTTCATCATTTAAAGCTTTTCCCCCTTCAAAGGCCTGGTAAGGCAGCCTGCAGGGCTGGGCACATCTTCCTCTGTTGCCGCTTCTGCCCCCAAGCATACTGCTGAACAGACACATGCCGGAATAGCAATAGCAAAGAGCCCCATGAACAAAACATTCAATCTCCATCCCGGTTTCCTCATGAATCCTCCGGATCTCCTCCAGGGAAAGCTCTCTTGCAGGCACGATCCTGGATACTCCTGCTTTTCCAAGAAGGGCAGCTCCCTTTGGTCCTGTAACCGTCATCTGAGTGCTGGCATGGACCGGCAGTCCCGGAAACTCTTTTTTCAAAAAGGCCAGCACTCCAAGATCCTGGACAATAACCCCGTCTGCCCCCTGTTCATAAAAGGGTGCCAGGAAATCATAGAGCTGCCCATAGAGCTCCCGGTTCTTCAGCAGCGTATTCACTGTCAGATAAATCTTTTTTCCATGGATATGGGTAAAATCAATGGCTTCTTTCATCTCTTCCCTGTCAGGATTATCTGCGTAGGCCCTGGCTCCGAACAGACTGCCTCCGATATATACGGCATCTGCCCCGGCCCTTATCACAGCCTGCAGTCCCTGATAGGAACCTGCAGGAGCCAATAATTCGGATTTCATCGATTTCTTGTATCCTTTCTAACATTTTCTATAAAAAGAAAAGGGGCGTTACATGATCTGCCGCCCCGGTTTTTCTATTCTCTTACTTTAACAGTTCTTCCAGCTCCTTCTCCAGCTCGTCTACTTTTGCCTGAAGTTCTGCGATCTGACGGTCCTTTTCCTGACCTGATTTCTTTCCCCGGTCCAGCTCTACCTGTCCGTTGATCAGATCATGCTTCAGATCGTACATTTCCCGATCCTTGGCCTCCAGTTCTTCCTCATACATCTCTGCCTGGCGTTTCGCTTTAAAATAATCATCTGCAATGTTCAGGCTTAATAAAGTATGTCTGGTTTCCAGTGCCTGCCGGTTATATCCCGGCAGCTGTCCTAATTCTGTAAGTTTATTATTCATATAATTAGCGACCTTCTGGAGATATTCCTCGCTTTCATAGCCGCTTAATGTGACAATCTTTCCCCCGATCAGCACCTGGGTAGTATTTTTCACTGCCATATGCTTCCTCCCGCCTTTTTCTTAGGTTTCTATGTCTATTATAATCGAATTTTAAGGAAAAACAACTATTATTTTGTTCCCAGATGATGATAGGTCAGATCTGTAACAGCCCTGCCCCTGGGCGTGCGCAGAAGGAATCCTTTCTTGATCAGATAAGGTTCATACACATCCTCGATGGTCCCTGCGTCCTCTCCGATAGCTGCCGCCAGAGTATCCAAACCTACAGGACCCCCTGCGAACTTATCTATAATGGTAGAAAGGAGCAGCCGGTCTGTCTGATCCAGACCATATCGGTCTACTTCCAGAAGATCCATAGCAAAATCCGCTACGTCCTTGGTGATCCTTCCGTCATACTTTACCTGGGCAAAATCTCTTACCCGTTTTAAAAGCCGGTTGGCAAGACGGGGAGTACCCCTGGAACGTCTGGCCATCTCCAGAGCCCCGTCCTCGTCAATCTCCACTCCCAGTATTGCCGCAGAATGGATGATGATCTTCTGAAGCTCTTCTTCCGTATAAAATTCCAAATGATGGACTACTCCAAAACGGTCTCTTAAAGGAGCCGTCAGAAGCCCGGCCCTGGTAGTGGCTCCCACCAGAGTAAACTTTGGAAGATCCAGCCGGATCGAACGGGCAGTTGCCCCTTTACCGATCATAATATCAATGGCATAATCTTCCATAGCAGGGTAAAGGACCTCCTCTACCTGCCGGTTCAGCCTGTGGATCTCGTCTACAAAGAGTACATCATTTTCCTGAAGGCTGTTTAAGATTGCTGCCATTTCCCCCGGCTTTTCTATGGCAGGCCCGCTGGTAACCTTCATATGTACCCCCATCTCATTGGCAATGATCCCTGCCAGGGTGGTCTTTCCCAGGCCCGGAGGGCCGTAAAACAGCACATGATCCAGAGCGTCTCCCCTCTGCTTTGCCGCCTCGATATAGACTTTCAGATTACTTTTTGCCTTTTCCTGGCCAATATAGTCTTTCAGATATTGAGGACGGAGACTTCCCTCTGTGCGGATGTCTTCTTCCATCACATCTGTTGTAATGATTCTTCTTTCCATGTCATTCTCCCAAACTGCCAAAGACAGTTTTTTCTGTCTTTATCTATCTGATCTTTCAGAACATATTTTTCAAAGCCAGCTTCAGCAGGGTCTCAACGCTCATATCCGGCGTCAATTCTACTTTTTTCACCGCCCGGAGGGCATCCGTCCCTGAATATCCTAAGGCAGTCAGAGCTTCAACAGCTTCTTTCTTGACGTCGGTCAGGTCCGCCTCTCCTTCTGCTCCCGGCATTTGAATATGCTCTGCCTTCATTTCCAGTGCTTCCTGGATATTAAATTTATCCTTCAGTTCCAGGATCAGTTTCTGAGCGGTTTTCTTTCCTATTCCCGGCGCTCTGGAAATGGTTTTCACATCATCTGCCAGAACCGCAAAACGCAGCTCATCAGCGCTGAGTCCGGACAGAACTCCCAGAGCCGCCTTTGGTCCGATGCCATTCACCCCTAAAAGAAGTTTAAAGGTATTCAAGTCATCTCTTGACAGAAATCCAAATAGCTGAAGGGCATCTTCCTTCACATTCAGATAGGTATGTATTTTTATCTCCTGCCCTTTGTGGAGGAGGTGTTCCACTGCTCCCATAGGCATAAAGATATTATATCCCATATTTCCTGCTTCCAGGATCACCCGGTCTTCCAGGATTTCTTCTACTGTGCCTTTTATATATGCGATCATACGAGTTTCCTTCCTGATGTTCTCTTTAAGATTTCTCCTGACAGGATCCCGATGAGGAATCCTGTGATCAGCCCGGCAATGAGAAGGGCCGGGAAATAATAGAACAGATTTACATTCTCCACTACCAGAGCCGCCACAACGATCTGACCCAGATTATGGGTTACCCCGCCCACAATACTGACCCCGGTAATAGAAAGTCCCAGATATCTTTTCGCCAGTGTCATACAGGCCAGACTAAGTGCCGCTCCCGCCAGACTGAATAAAATAGAGAAAAGATTTCCGAACAAAAATCCGATCACAAGGATCCTGATAAAGGATATCATAGCAGCCTCTTTATAACTATAGGTATAAAGTATAAAAACTGTCACAAGATTCGCCAGCCCCAGTTTGATACCGGGAATCCCTGCAAATACAGGAAAAAGAGATTCTACATATCCGAATATAATGGCAACGGCCGCGAAAAGGCCCATATAAGCTGTTTTTTTCATTCTTTTCTCCTGTTACTGCACGACGCCGTCCAGCTGTTCGTCTTTATCATTTCCGGTAATTTCCACCACCACGCGATTAGGGAGGCAGACGATAGTCTCCCCCTGTATATGGATAGGCCCCTGATGGATACAAAGCTGATCCGGACAGTCCGCCTGGATCATATTTACTTCACCGTCTTTTATCTCGCAGACATTGGTATCATTGATCTCTATGATCTGATCTTCGGACAGGCTGTAAGTTCCGTATTCTTCTCCGCCCACAGTGATCCGCACCCGTGAGGCATCCTCCCCGGCAAAGATCCCCGCAGCCCTTGGAACAACCCAACATAAAAAAGCCAGCACCAGCACAGCCCCGATCAATATAAAGTCTCTTTTCTTCATGGATCTCTCCTGTTCAATTCGCTGTGTTTTATCTTAACATAGGAGGGGTAAAATTGCAAATCTAATAAAAAGGGACGCCCCATCCACAGATCCCTCTTCCGGCTCAGACTGGAATTCGCCGGAGAGAGGGATCTGTGGATGGGGCTGTGCTTTTTAGGTCGGAGGGTGCTGTTGATAGGGCAGTGCTTTTTAAGTCGGAGGATGCTGTTAACGAGGCTATATTCCGAATTCCTGGAACAGCTTGTTACGGTATTCTTTGTCTTCGGAGGCTTTTTTCAGGTCTCCGATCCGGTTTCTCTCGGCCAGAAGGAGGGCCAGTCTGGCGCTTCTTTTTTCTCCTCGTTCTTCGCCACGTTTTTCACCGTTCTTTACCATATCTCTGATTGCTGTGCACATGTTCACTTTCCCCCTTTCATTTCTATATTTCTCGTGATTTTCTTTTAATACCGGGATGTCTAAAAATTTACCTACCAGCCGACTTGTTTCTTCATCTAAATTCTTATAATGATCTTCTTTTTCTCTCAATAGCTTCTCCAGTTCATCTCTGTTTGCAAAAACTTCCAGAAGTTCAAATACCTCCCTTAAACCTGTATGAAAATTTTCTTTCTGTACTGCTGTATCAGGACTGACAGCTTTTATATCGCATAATAGTGCCGCCTATCAATTTATAGTTTTTTCATCATCCAGTGTGCAGCTTCATAAGTGCCATCTTTATATTTCATATTGTCTGGAAAGGTTCCGAAGGTTTCAAATCCTAATTTTTTGTATAGGGCAACTGCTTTCTGATTACTTGCCGCCACTTCCAGTTCTATCTGTTCAATGCCCTGTGCTTTTGCTATGGAAAATATTTTTTCTATCATGATCCTTCCGATGCTCAGCCCGGTGTATTTCTGATACAAAGCAATGGCCATGACTGCCCTGTGCTGGTATCGTTTTAAATCCATTCTCATCAGTGAACAGTTTCCTACATGTTTTCCATTCAGCATTCCGATCAGAAGCAGTTTATGTTCGGAGTTGTTCTGCCTTTTGATAAATTCTTTTTCTTCTTCCAGGGTCAGGGTGATCTCCTCCGGTTCTCTTATTAAATAGGGTGTTTCCCTGCTGGTTGTTTTCAGATAGGATAAAAGTCTTTCTGCGTCACTTTCTTCCGGATTTCTGAGGATCAGTTCTTTTCCTTTGATTTCATAAATACTGCTTTCTACTCTCATAGTCCATCCCCCTATTAAAAAGAACAAGGCCGGAAAATTCCCTGCCTTGTTCTTTCTCAATCACTTTTATTCCTGCGGGCAACGAGCCAAGCGAACATGCTCGCATGTCCATTTGGCGACTGCCGCAAGGGGCAAGTTCCCCGATGCTTGCATCAGGGTATTTGACTATACAATAATCTTCCTTGGACATGTGGCTTTACATTTGCCGCAGTTGATACATTTTTCCGGATCAATGTGGGCTACATTGTCCACTACGGTAATGGCTTCTTTCGGACATTCTTTTACACACTTTCTACATCCGATACATCCTACTTCACAGGCGCTCATAACTGCTTTTCCTTTGTCTTTGGAACTGCAGGCCACTGCCTGTTTCTGATCGTAAGGGATCAGCTCAATGATCTTCTTAGGACATTCTGCCACACATTTGCCGCAGGCTTTACATTTTTCTTTGTCTACCTTTGCAATGCCGTTTACAATGTGGATGGCGTCAAAGGGGCAGACTTTTACACAGGATCCATATCCCAGACAGCCGTAGGTACAGGTCTTGGAACCGCCGTTCTGCATCAGAGCCGCCATCTTACAGTCTTTAACACCTGTATATTCATAGCTCTGTCCAGCCTTCTCACAGTCACCTGCACATTTCACAAAAGCCGTCATACGGACGCTTTCTCCTGCTTCCTGTCCCATGATCTCCCCGATCTTGGCAGCTGCCGCCGCGCCGCCTACGGGACATGCGTTTACGGGAGCTTCCCCTTTAGCGATAGCTGCCGCCAGACCGTCACAGCCTGGATAGCCGCAGCCGCCGCAGTTATTTCCAGGGAGGGCTTCCCTTACCAATATTTCTTTTTCATCTACTTCTACTGCAAATTTCTTTCCGGCAATTCCCAGGAAAAGTCCAATAAAGAGACCTACGCCGCCTACCAGGACTGCCGCAATGATAATACCTGTTACCATATCTTATGCCTCCTTATATGATTCCTGAAAAGCCGAAGAAAGCGATGGCCATCAATCCGGCTGTAAGGAGCACATGAGGAAATCCCTGGAAATACTTGGGAATATCATTGTACTCCATTTTTTCTCTTAATCCTGCCATCAGAATAATAGAAATCGTAAAACCTGTTGCTGTGGCAAATCCGTAAACCACACCTTCCAGCAGGTTGTATCCATACTGCACATTATTCAGGGCAACACCCAGAACTGCACAGTTTGTGGTGATCAGAGGCAGATAAACACCCAGGCTCTCATACAGAGAAGGCATGGATTTTTTCAAAAACATTTCTACAAACTGTACCAATGCCGCGATTACCAGGATAAATACAATAGTCTGCATATAATCCATATCCAGAGGAACCAGAATGAACTTGTACACCAGACCTGTTACAAAGGAAGAAAGGGTAATAACAAAGATTACCGCTCCGCCCATGCCTGCTGCTGTTTCGATCTTCTTGGAAACTCCGAAGAAAGGACACAGACCTAAGAACTGGCTTAATACTACATTATTTACTACTGCAGCGCTGACTGCTATGATCAATAAATTTCCTAAACCTTCCATCTATCCGTCCCCCTTACTTCTTTACTACCGTATTGTCGTAGAATTTTCCGCTGCAGGCTTCATTACTGCAGGAAGCACAGCCGCCTTCCATACAGTGCACCGGTTTCTGCTCTTCTTTTGGTTTTTTCTCCATGATCTTTGCCCGGACTGCAGCCAGGAAAGCCAGTACGAAGAAAGCGCCGGGAGCCAGGATAAAGATGGTTGCAGGCTCATAAGCCGCCGGCATGATCTGGAATCCGAAAACAGTTCCTGCGCCGATCAGCTCGCGGAATGCCGCCAGAATAGTTATAGACAGGGTAAAGCCCAGTCCCATACCGATACCGTCAAAGATAGAGGCTACAGGTCCGTTCTGAGAAGCATAAGCTTCCGCTCTTCCCAGAATGATACAGTTTACTACGATCAGAGGGATATAAAGTCCCAGAGAATCGTAAAGGCTGGGGATAAATCCCTGTAAAAGCAGCTGCACAATGGTTACAAAAGAAGCAACTACTACGATATAAGCAGGCATACGTACTTTATCCGGGATAATATTCCTCAAAAGTGAAATAAACAGATTAGACATAGCCAGGACCACTGTAGTGGTAAGTCCCATACCGATACCGTTTATGGCTGCTGTTGTTACAGCCAGAGTCGGACACATACCCAAAACCAGTACAAAGGTGGGATTTTCCTTAATGATACCGTTATATAAACGTTCCACAGGTGTATTTGCTTTCATTTTATTCTCCCTCCTTTATGTAATTAAAGGCGCACAGACCGGCGTTTACACCGCCTGTAATGGCATTTGAGGTAATGGTCGCGCCGCTGATAGCGTTGATCTCGTTGTCTGCGGAAGCCCCTGTTTTGGTTACTGTGAAGGATTCCACATTTTTATTGCTGAACTGCCCCTTAAAGGATTCATCTGTAGCATTCATTCCAAGACCAGCGGTCTCATTAATGGTCAGGATAGAAATCCCATTTAAAGTTCCATCAAGCTGTACGCCCATGGAGAAAGAAATATCTCCGCCATATCCTTCAGAAGTAGTCATGTTCAGCGCATAGCCGATGGTTTCCCCTGAAGCATCTTTTGCCTCCATGACCTCATTCACTGTCTGGGCTGTAAAGCCGTTGTCTGCAAGGTACTGGGCAATATCTGCATCTCCTGCTTCCACACAGACCTCAAAGGAATCTGCATCTTCAAATACCGCCTGATATGCTTCCTGTTTGGCCATCTCTTCCTGCTGGGCAATAGGTTCTTTTGTAACCTGATAAACCAGTCCCAGAAGACCGCCGGATACTAAAGTGATCAGGGTAAGTATGATCGTATCTTTTATGATTGTATTTTTCATGCTTTCTTACCTCCTTTTCCGAAGGCTGCCGGCATGGTAAAACGCTCAATAAGCGGAACCAGCAGGTTGCAGAAGATGATCGCATAGGAAACGCCTTCTGCAGATCCTCCGAAGATACGGAAAAGACCTGTGAAAATCCCTAAGCAGATACCGTATACGATCCGTCCCTTGCTTGTGATAGGAGATGTAACATAATCTGTCGCCATAAACCATGCTCCCAGCATCAGTCCGCCGCCGCAGAGCTGGCAAAGCAGATAATAGAAATCCAGTCCATGTCCCCCAAAGATCAGAGCAAATACGCTGAATGTAAGGATATAGGCAACCGGGATCCTGAAATCGATGATTCCTCGGATCAGAAGGATCGCAGCACCGATCAGAATAGCAAGAGCCGATGTCTCACCGATAGTCCCTTGAACATTACCGATAAAAAGGCTTAACAGGTCTACTGTCTCTCCGGACTTCATAGCTGCCAGAGGAGTAGCTCCTGATACAGTATCCACAATGTTTCCCCAGGCGCCGTCTGGTACGGCAAAGTCTGTCATCCTGCCTGTAAATGAGATCAGCAGGAAACATCTGGCTGCCAGAGCCGGGTTCATAAAGTTCTGTCCCAGGCCGCCGAAAAGCTGTTTTACCACTAAGATAGCAAAAATGCCGCCGATCACAGCAATCCACCAGGGAGCCTTTGGAGGAAGGTTCAGCGCCAGCAGAAGTCCTGTGACTACTGCGCTGTAATCCTTCACTGTAAGTTTTTTATGTACGATCTTTTCATAAACCGCTTCTGTCGCCACACAGGCTGCTATGGTCACCAGTACAAGCAGAAGGGCGTGGGGTCCGAAATTATAAATTCCGAATAATGTAGCAGGCAGTAATGCGATAATGACTGTAAGCATTATGCTGCTGGTGTCCACCTTCGACCTTACATGAGGGGAAGATGATACGTGTAATAATTCACTCATGACTTTCTCCTCCTATTTCGGTTTTCTGCGGTTTGCCATAACCATTTTTCTCATGGACCGCATGGACTGGGTCAGTGGACGTTTTGCCGGACAGACAAAGCTGCAGCATCCGCACTCCACACATTCCATTCCGTAATGTTTTTCGAACAGTTCCGCCTGTCCATGTTCCGAATAGGTAGCCAGTCTTGAGGGAACCAGCCTTGCAGGGCAGGCTTTGACACATCTGCCGCAGTTAATGCAGGCTGTAGGCTCTTTTTCAGAGATATCATCTTCTGTCATGCACAGCATGGCTGAAGATGTCTTTACAACAGGCACATGATAATCAAACATGGCAAATCCCATCATAGGACCGCCGGAAATGATCTTCTTGGCAGGCTGTTTAAAGCCCCCGGCAGCCTCCAGCAGGTCTGCAAAAGAAGTTCCCAGTTTTGCCTTAAAGTTGCAGGGATCAGCCACTGCCTCGCCAGTTACTGTCACGATCCGGTCCATTACCGGTTCTCCTGCTATAACCGCCCGGTACACAGCACATACTGTATCGATATTATCTACCACACAGCCGGCGTCTGCGGGAAGCATAGAAGAATTGATCTCCCTGCCGCTGACCGCATAGATCAGGCAGCGCTCAGCACCCTGGGGATATTTCGTCTTCAGAGTCTGCACCTCGATCTTCGGCTCGTTTTTTACCATCTCTGATATCTTTGCGATACAATCCGGCTTGTTATCCTCAATACAGATATAACCCTTTGCATTGTCAAAAAGTTTCAGAATGCATTTTAAGCCCCCGATGATCCATTCCGGCTGCTCTAACATCCTTCTGTAGTCAGAAGTAAGATAAGGTTCGCACTCCGCTCCGTTTACCAGAACATATTCGATCTTCTCCGGCTCCTTGGGAGCCAGTTTTACATGAGTCGGGAAACCTGCGCCTCCCATTCCCACTACGCCGCCTTCCTTGATCCGCTCCAGGATTTCTTCCTTGGACAGCGCCTCCAGCGAATCGGCTTTCTGAAACTCAACAGTTTCATACTTTTCGTCATTTTCCACCACGATGGCATCCACCATGGATCCTACATTATTTCTGACTTTTTTAATCTCTTTCACTGTTCCTGACACGGAAGCGTGAATATTTGCAGAAACAAATCCCCCCATTTCTGCAATCTTCTGACCTGCCAGAACATGATCACCTTTTGCCACGATCGGTTTCGCCGGAGCACCGATATGCTGTGACAGAGGATATACCAGTTCTTTCCCGGGAAGCAGTTCCCGGACAGGCTTTTCCTTGGACAGCTCTTTTCCATCATAGGGATGGACGCCGCCTCGAAAGGTTAAAAACGCCATATGTTAGTCCCTCCTTTATCTATGTATAACCGGACATGGCCCGATTATCGTCTATCTGGTCCTTTTCTCCTATAGGCTGAGGATACAGATTTGTATTCCAGGAGACAAAGGGTTGCAGCAGTTTAAAAAGCAAAATAGAAAAAGCTCCCCACAACAATGAGGAGGCCAGGCACAGAAAGAGTCGTTTATGATATACTAACCGCAAACGCCAATATCACCGGCAGACGTCAAATATATATAAATATTCACTCGGCTTGTTGCTTTATGATATAATAAAGAAATATTCCTGCTATTTTGAAACCCATATTTCTCCTTTCTATATAATATATCATCTCTTTGGAGAAATCACTAGAAAAATTTAGGAATTTTTCGTACAATTTTAAATACAATTTGAAAGGATTTTGTTAAAATGATAACAACTAAAGAAATTCTCTGTCAGGAAAATATCAATATAGACAAAGGCTTCTTTCCTGAAGAAATGTGTCTGGAGGATACACTCTTTTTCGATATTGAAACAACTGGTCTGAGTCCTGGAAACAGCCGGGTATTTCTTATCGGTATCATTACAAAAGACAGGGAAGATCCTTTTCCTGTTCTCCTTCAGTTTCTGGCGGAGGAAAACACAGAAAATGAAGAAAAAGCTTTGTTAAAGGCTTTCTCTGCCTTTACCCAAAAGAAAAAATACCTTGTTCACTTTAACGGAAGTTCTTTTGATGTTCCCTATCTGAGTCATCGCTGCCGTTATCTGGGATTAGAACAGTCGTTTTCCTCCCTTACCCAGATCGATCTTTACAGAGAATTGACAAGGTTTCCCCGATTCTTCTCTCAGATGCCGGATCACAAACAAAAATCTTACGAAAATCTGATGGGGTATCCCAGAACAGACCAGCTTTCGGGAAAGGAAATGATAAATTTTTATCAAATTTACGTAAAATCTAAAGACATTAAAATACAGAATATGCTCTTTCTCCACAACCGTGACGACTTAAAAGGTATGCTTTCTCTCCTTCCCCTGGGGTATCTGAAAAATATGTTTGCCGGCTGTTTTACTGTCCGGGAAGTCCAAGAGATCCAGGAACCCACACTGGAGGGCTATCAGAAAAGGGAACTGCTTTTTTCCCTGGAATTTCCCTTTTCAATTCCTGTCCGCCTCACCGGAGTTACTGATCTTTGCCGTATATCTGTAGAATATTCCAGTGGAAAAATAAAAATGCCTCTCTATGAAGGCACTTTAAAATATTTCTATCCGGATTATCAGAATTATTACTTTCTTCCTTATGAAGACGAAGCCATTCATAAAAGTGTAGCCATCTATACAGACCCTTCCAGGCGAAGAAAGGCGAAAGCTTCTGACTGCTATAAAAAATACAGCGGCACCTTTGTATCCGCTCCGGGAAATCTTTCTCTGCCTGTTCTGAAAGAAAGCTACAAAAGTTCTGCTTCCTTTGCCCTCTGGCCTTTCCGGGATATGTCTCCTGAATTTCTTCGGAAATATCTTCTGGAAATATTAAAATACAGCCGTCCTGTTTAAGACAGCTTCATTCCGAGATTTCTACCGTCCCGGAAAAAAGCGTTCTTCAGGTCAAAAAAAGGAGAACAGCCACTGCACTGTTCTCCTTTTTTAACTACTGAAATCATCACTTAGAAATACCAGGCCACACCGGAACCTGTATTCCTGACAGATCTATTATTCTTCTGTTGTCTCTTCTTCTGCTTCCTGAACAGGCTGAGCAGCTTCGTCTTTTGCAGGCTCCAGCACTTTCATGCTCAGGCTGATCTTTTTCTCTTCTTCATTGAAGTCTACTACTTTAGCAGTTACTTCCTGACCTACTTTCAGCACATCAGATGGTTTATCTACATGCGCTCTTGAAATCTGAGATACATGAAGAAGTGCGTCTACTCCCGGCTCCAGTTCGATGAAAGCACCGAAATCTGTCATACGGGCGATCTTTCCTTCTACAATATTGCCTACCGCATATTTCTCTGCTGCATGGAGCCATGGATTCTGCTCTGGGAATTTCAGGCTCAGTGCAATCTTATCTCCATTGATATCTTTGATCAGAACAGTAAGTTTTTCTCCTGCCTTGAATACTTTCTTAGGATTCTCTACTCTTCCCCAGGACATTTCAGAAATATGAAGGAGTCCGTCTGCTCCGCCCAGATCGATAAATGCACCGAAATCTGTCACATTCTTCACAGTTCCTTCTACCACATCTCCAGGTTTGATTCTCTCGAAGAGTTCTTTCTTCATTTCTTCTTTCTTAGCAACCAGAAGCTGCTTTCTGTCACCGATCACTCTTCTTCTTCTCGGATTAAACTCTGTGATCACAAATTCAATTTCCTGATCCTGATATTTTGTCAGGTCTCTTTCATAAGTATCAGATACAAGGCTTGCAGGGATGAAGACTCTGGCTTCGTCGATAACAACACTTAAGCCACCCTCTAATACCTGAGTAACTTTTGCTTTCAGCACTTCTTTGTTTTCAAATGCTTCTTCCAGTCTCTTATTACCCTTGTCAGCAGCCAGTCTCTTGGAAGACAGCAGAACCTGTCCGTCTCCGTCATTGAGCTTCAGTACTTTTGCTTCCATAGTATCCCCTGGATGAACTACAGTTCTCAGATCCAGATTCTGGTCATTGGAATATTCGCTTCTGGTAATAATGCCGTCTGCTTTATAATCAATGTTCAAGATAATCTGATCCTCTTTCACATCAATAACTGTGCCTTCGACTACCTCTCCATTCCTTATAGTTTTAAATGTCTCGTCCAGCATCTGTTCAAAACTTAATTCTGACATGTTTTGAAACCTCCTCAATTATTTTATTTGGGGTTGACGCCCCTGCTGTAATACCTATACATTGAACGGAACGAAAACGTTCAGGATCCAAATCAGCAAGTGTCTGTATATAGTAAGTATTTCTACATTCCTGTTTACATATTTCATAAAGCTTCTGGGTATTTGAGCTATGCCTGCCCCCAACGACAATCATGGCGTCTACCTGTTTTGCGATCTCCTCCGCCTCCGTCTGTCTGTCCTGCGTGGCATTGCAAATCGTATTTAAAACAAGTCTATCATACCTCTTTTCGTTCAAAATTTCAACTATTTCTTGAAAATTATTGTAATTAAATGTCGTTTGAGACACAATACAAACTTTTTCGTGGTCTTCCGACAGAAAGGCCCTTGCTTCTTCCTTTGTGCGGATCACAGTAGAGGGGCCATGGCACCATCCCCGGATCCCTGCCACCTCCGGATGATCAGGATTTCCAACGATCACGATATGGCGTCCCTCTTTGCTTTCTCTCTCCACGATCCTGTGGATCTTCAGCACAAAAGGACAGGTAACATCCACATAATCCAGCTTCTTTTCCTTCAGCAGAGCATAGATACACTCCGGCACTCCATGAGATCGGATGATCACCGTTCCTTCTTTCAGATTTCTGAGATCTTCCTCTGTTTCCAGTACCTGTACTCCCCGCTTTTCCAGATCCGAAACTACCTCTTCATTGTGGATAATAGGTCCATAGGTATATACCGGACCTTCTTTGGCATCCGCCACTTCATAAGCTTTTTCCACTGCTCTTTTTACGCCGAAGCAGAAGCCGGCAGTCTTTGCAACCTTTACTTCCATTATGTTACTTTCCTTCCCTGATTTTCTCTCTGTAAAGGCGGAGGATCTCCTCCTTTACCTCCTGGATGTTCATTTCCGAAGAATCCACAAGAACCGCATCCTCAGCCTGACGCAAAGGTGAGATTTCTCTTTCCATGTCCCTTTTGTCTCTCTGGCAGATATCCTCCTGGATTTCCTCCAGACTGCAGGGAATCCCTTTTTCTTCAAGCTCTTTACATCTTCTTAGCGCCCGTGTTCTGACACTTGCGGTAAGATAGATCTTAATATCTGCGTTGGGAAGAACGCAGGTTCCGATATCTCTGCCGTCCATGACCACGTTTGCTCTGGCAGCCAGATTTCTCTGAAGCTCCACCAATTTTTCTCTTATCACAGGATTTCCGGAACTTACAGAGGCCATATTTCCCACTTCTTCTTTTCTGAGATAAGGAGTTACGTTTTCTCCGTTCAGGATGACCTGCTGGGCTCCGTCCTCATATACAATGGAGATATCCGCCTGACGGCAGGCATCTTCCATTTTTTCTTTTTCTTCAGGAGAGATTCCCTGACGAATCAGGTACAGGGCCATAGCTCTGTACATGGCTCCCGTATCCACATAAATAAACTCCAAGTCTTTAGCTACCGCCTTGGCTATAGTGCTTTTTCCGGCTCCTGCCGGCCCATCGATCGCAATATTTACTGCCATATCTCTTACTCCTTTTTTATATTTCAGCTTATATCTTCCCTGGCCGCCGCCTTCGCCGTAGACCAGGCAATCTGCAGATTAAATCCTCCGGTAACTGCATCCAGATCCAGAACTTCACCGATAAAATAAAGGTTTTTCACCTTTTTGGACTCCATGGTTCCAGGATCGATCTCTTTTACCTTAACGCCTCCCTGGGTAATGATAGCTTCTCTGAAATCTCTCAGTCCCGTAATCGTAAAAGGAAAATTTTTCACTTTATCAAGAAAAGCCATCCGCTCCTCTCTGGTGATCTCATTGACTTTCTTTTCCGGAAGGATCCCGCCTAATTCCAGCATTACCGGATAAAGCTTTGCAGGAAACCATCCTGTGATCACATTCTTAAACTGCCGGTTCATTCCTTCTTCAAATTCCCGCAAAAGCCGCCGGTCAAGCTGTTCTACAGTCAGGGCCGGTTTCAGATCCAGAATGCCCTGGAGAGGTCCTTTCTCCAGCTGTTTTCCAATATAAGAGCTGGCAGTCAGCACTAAAGGCCCTGACATGCCAAAGTGAGTAAACAGAAGTTCTCCGAAATTTTTATACAGAACCTTTTTTCCATTCTTTACAGTCAATTCCACATTTTTCAAAGAGAGTCCCTGCATACGGGTAATGTACTCTTCCCGGGTTTCCACAGGCACCAGGGCCGGGCGGATATCTGTCACCCCATGGCCTGTCTCTCTGGCAAAGCGATAGCCGTCTCCTGTAGAGCCGGTAGCCTGATATGAATACCCTCCTGTAGCTACAATGACCCTGTCTGCCTGGATCTCGGCCCCATTTTCCAGGACAATTCCTTTTACTCTTTTTTCGCCTTCTGGCCCTTCCTCTGTCAGGATTTCCCGAACCTGGCTCTTTAAATGGATCTTCACATCCAGCTGTTTCAATTTTTTCTCCAATACCCCTATCACATCCGAAGAATGATCTGATACAGGAAAGATCCTCCCGCCTCGCTCTTCTTTTATCCTTAATCCCAGGCTCTCAAAAAAGCGTATCACATCCTGATTTGTAAAGCCATAAAAGGCACTGTAAAGGAATTTCGGATTCGTCACCACAGACTGGAAAAAAGTCTCTTCATCGCAGGAATTGGTCAGATTACATCTGCCTTTTCCTGTAATAAACAATTTCTTCCCCAGCTTTTCATTTTTTTCAAAGATATGGACCTTATGTCCCTGCTCTCCAAGAAAAACCCCGGCGGCCATTCCTGCTGCGCCGCCTCCGATAATCACTATCTTTTCCATATACCACTCCTATAATTCCAGTTCTTGCAAACTTCGTATTTCCATACCTCTATCGGTCTGAAAGATTAGGATCCAACAGCTGGATCTCCTCCCCATCTGTGGGATCGATTTCGTCATTATTATATACCTGATATTCATCCCATATTTTTTCCAGGGATTCCAGCCGTTCCACTACTTCTTTCTGTTTTCTCATACTGAGAGCCACCACCAGGGCATTGATCACACTTAGAGGCGCTACCAGAGAATCCACGATAG